>ERZ859732.620-NODE-620-length-13720-cov-4.715477_pt1 | contig 13720 bp, 12 predicted proteins | sample MGYA00510123_ERZ859732 | MGnify/ENA primary metagenome ERZ859732 (study PRJEB30046, sample SAMN00715133) | human gut metagenome | study: EMG produced TPA metagenomics assembly of the A metagenome-wide association study of gut microbiota in type 2...
TGCAACTGGCTTATAATTCGGAAATTTTATCTAAATTTGTAGAACATAAGCTGCACCTCAGCAAAGCTTGCAAGCCAGCTTGCCTCTTTGCTCTCGGTTTGCATTATCTTTGTAGAACATAAGCTGCACCTCGGCAGAACGTTCAAGTAAGCTTGACGCTGTGCCGAGGTTTGCATTAGAGTATGACACATGACACTTATGACACATGTTTTTATAAATATTTTTACGCGCGCGCGCAGGAAAAGAGATATTTTATATTAATATATAATTATTATAAAGAAAAATTATAGAAAACAAGTGTCATGTCTGTCATATGTCATAAATAGAAACTTTTCAAAAGTGCCATAGATAGCCATCGTAAGTAGCATAGATAGCCAACGTAAGTAGCATAGATAGCCACCGTAAAGGCCATAGATAGCCATCGCAACCAACATGGATGGAAATTTATCTTTGTCTCTTGGGATGCCTGAACAAGTCAAAAGAGAATGAAAAATGTGTAGAATGAGAACAATCATATATTTTCTCCTGTTGCTCTCTTTGTCCGCCAACGCACAGACAAAGAGAGCTTTGGTTATAGGGCTGGGTGAACAGCAGGACAGGGCTTGGAACAAGATTAACGGTGACAAGGATGTAGCGTTTGTGGAAGGAATGCTGAAACGTGCCGGCTTCAAAAGGGTCACGACATTGGTGAACCGTCAGGCTACGAAGACGGGCATTGTCGGGGCACTCAAGAGGATGGCGGCATCGTGTAAGCAGGGCGATGTGGTGTATGTTCATTATTCAGGGCATGGGCAGCAGATGACGGATGTGCATGACGACGAGAAGGACGGCCTGGATGAGTGCTGGATTCCGTATGACGCCTACAGGAGGGCGAGCAAGACGTATCACGGCGAGAGGCATCTGACGGATGATGAACTGAATGTTTATCTCAACGCCATTCGTAACCGGATTGGGGCAAAAGGCAAGCTGCTGGTGGTTATCGACGCTTGCCATAGCGGCGACGGCACCCGGGGCGATGATGACGATGATGACGAGGTGGCGAGAGGTGTGGAAGACACGTTGATGGTGGACAGCGTGAACGCTCGTGGCTTATATGAGGCTTTTGAGATGGTGAGATCGCTGTTCGTGGGTGACAATGGCAAGGTAAAAGTAGGCAACGACAAGGCAAAGCCCTTGGCTGAGAGGTGGATCACGATCAGCGCTTGCAGAAGTGACCAGGTGAACATTGAGATGAAAAAGCCAACGGTTGGAAAGTTGACCTACGCTTTGTGGAAGGAGCTGAAGGATGGCGAAAAGGTGGGCAATGGCGAGTTTATGAAACGGATAAGGAGGTTTGTGAACCGCAACAGCAGTAGCCGACCGCAACAGCCTGTGATGACGGGTGAAGACATTGGAAAATATAACATAACAGATATACTGATTAAATAGAATGGAAAAGACAAAGGAAATGCGTACGTCGCAACAGGAGAAGGAGGCCCGACTTGTTGCCGGCATGTACGATAAGGACAAGAAGATACAATCGGAACTGTATGCTTATTGCTCACGCTACTTTTGGGCAAACTATCGTGGCATCTTCTTTGCTGATGGGGAGACCGCTTCGGATATCTTCCAAAACTCGTTCCTTGCGATGTGGGAGAACATCGAGCAGAGGAAGATCTGTGTGAGCAACGGCAGGGTGACGGGCAAGAACAACGAACCGTTGAAATGCAGCTTGCTTACCTATTTTATGGGTATCGCAAGAATAAAGTATAAGGAATGGACGAGAGAGAATCCTTCTTTTGTTGATCTTGAAACGGAAATGGGGAAGATAAAGACTGAAGGGCTTGATGCGCAGCAGTATGTCAACATGCTGTACGACTCGGAAGACAACAAGATGCTCGACATAATAGCCGATGTAATATCGCACATGTCGGAGCGTTGCAGCCAGATACTGAGCAAGTTCTATTATGAAGAGAAGAACCTTGACACTATCCTGTCGGAGATACCGACAATAGAGTCGAAGAAAGCTCTCAAGTCGAAGAAGCATAAGTGTATGGAATCGTTACGCTCTTCGGCACGAAACATTTACCGCAACTATTTGAACTCATAAGTAGAATTTAAATTTTTTTTGAACACCTACATAAAACGACCGATAGATATGGACAATAATTTTCAAGACAGGATAGATGAATATCTGCTTCATGGCGACGCCATGTCGGAGGAAGCCAAGGCGCAGTTTCTGAAAGAGATAGAGGAAGATGCCGAGAAGAAGGAGCAGTATGAGTTTACGAAGAGTGTGAAGCTGGCTGTGACGAGCCGTGGAGAGAAGCTGAAAGCCATGGCTGAGTTTCAGAAGGAGATGAAGCGTGGCAACAGGAACGTATGGCTTTGGGTTTCAAGTGTGGCTGCTGTGCTGGTTGTAGGCTTCTTTACCGTCAATTCGTTGTTTGTAGAAAACTCTCCAACAGACAATGTGCGTGGTGGCGAAAACGATGTGTTTGAAAAGAAGGCTGCACCCGTGGATCGCAACGGTAACGACTCGACGGCAGCAGACACCATAACCTTAAAGCATGAATAAGGCCGTTGTCATATCGTTGGTTCTGTTCTGTTGTGGCCTACAGATGCAGGCGCAGACATTGACCGAGGCAGAAGTGACGGTGAAGATGAATGAAGCCTTTGCGCTGAACCGTGCCGAGAAAACGGCTGAGGCTCTTGACGCCTTCCTTCTTGTAGGCAGGAACACGGAACAACAGCGCACAGATGTGGAACGTCAGGTGTATGTGTGCAGCCAGACGATGGCGTGCATGTGTTATGAGACCTTGAAACGCTATGAAGAGGCTTATCTGTTGGCCAAGAAGCTGATCAATGGCCGTCTTTCAGAGAACGAGAAGAAGGATGTCGCCCATCTGTATGCTATGAACGGATATATGTATGCCACCGGCTTCATGCTCAGAGGCAACAGACAATTGGCGAAGGCCCGTGCCATATTGGAAGAGATTATGCCTTATGCTGACGGCAAGGTGAGAGAATATGCTCTGCCCAAGATTCCGTTGACATGGTATTTTGAAGCTATGGAACATCATCTGGCGAAACACTTTGACAGGGCATTAGCGTGCTATCAAATCGCCCTTGAAGGTTTTCAAAGGCTTGGCAAGACGGATAACGAGGTTTCCGCATTGCAGCATATCGCCGAGATAAAGGCGTCTCTTTATGATGTGGCAGGTTCCGAGGAGGCATATAAGCAGGCGTTGGCCTTGGCCAGACAGACGGGCAAGGCGGATGTGCAGATGGCTGTCTTAAGAGAACTGTGTAACATCTGCAGAACCATTGGTGATGTAAGACAAGCACAGGCTCATGCAGCAAGCATGGACTCGTTGATGGATGCAACGGCCGACTTGCAGACAAGGTTTGGCTATTATAACCAGAAAGGCAGCGAGGCGAGAGGCTTGGGACAATACAGCATCGCGGAACAATGGTTCTTGCGCGGAAAGGACATTGCAGAACATAATGATGCCAAAGCGGTGTCGCCAAACAAGCATCTGAGCTATTCTAACTTGCGTAACCTGTATGCTGCTGTCGGACGCTATGACGATGCTCTGACGTATGCCAAGAAAGCAATAGAAGAATTTCATACATACACGCCGAAAGATGATGCCACCTACAACATGCCATACATGGCTTTGGCTGACATCTACCGCCTTATGGGTGACAAGGAAAACTGTTACAGATGCCTTGACTTGCTTTTTGAGACGGCTCAACGAATTTCAGAACCTAAACAGCTCTATCCCTTATATACAACAAGAGGCAGGTGCCGTCTGACTTTCAACGACTTTAAGTTGGCGTTAGCCGACTACAGGAAAGCGGACGAGTTGCTTGCTGCCAAATATGCACAGACTGATGGAGACAGGATAACGTTGTTAGCCCTGACAGGAGGCGTGGAGCATCAGTTGGGCAACTATGCAGAGTCGGAAAACTGCTATTGTAGGTATGCAGAAAACACCAAGGCTCTATATGGCGACAACAGTCTGGAACATATCAATGCGCAAATATATCTTGCCAACGCCGAAGGCTTTGCGGGCAATGTGACGAGTGGTTGCGACGACTATGCCGCTGCGGAACGGCAGTTGAAGACATTGATGAAACGGCGCATCCCGTATATGAGCACAACGGAGCGTGAAGGCTTGTGGCATAGTTTGTCGTCTTTGTTCACGATGATGACTCCCTATGCCCTGAAGGCTAAACAGACGCAGACGGCTTTCACCAAGAGTTGTTATGATGCTCTGGTCATGTCGAAAGCGTTTCTCTTGGAATCGGAACGCTCCATGTTTGATGTTATCAAGACGAAAGGAACGGCCGAGGACATGAACCTCTATGCTGTGTTGGCAAGCATGAAGAACCAGGTAAAGGCTTGGGAAAGGGATTATAAGGTGAATGCAGACAGCATTCTGAGTGTGTCGAGGAGGGTGAGCCGTCAGGAAAACCTGTTGGCAAACAGATGCAAAGGATACAGCGACGGTACAGGCTTCATGGATGTGGATTATGATGCCGTAAAGCAGACTTTGCAGCAGAACGAGGTGTTGATAGATTTCACCGACTATATCTCACAGTCGCAAGGGAGGAAATATGCTGCCTACATAATAAACAGGATACAAGACAATCCGTTGCTGAGACCTCTGTTCGCAGAAAGACAGATTGATTCGCTTGGCATCGTCAGGCCGGATATGTATTATGACAAGGATTATGCACAGGATATGTTGCGGTTGATATGGGAACCGTTGAAAGAAGATGTATCGGAAGGTGCTACCGTCTATTATGTTCCATCGCAACTGCTGTTTCAGGTTTCGTTGGAATCGTTGCCTCTGCCAGACGGTTCGCTGTTGGGAAACCATTATCGTTTTGTGAGACTGTCTTCGGCCCGTGAGTTGTTGAAGATGAGATCGGGCGGTGAGGACGGCAAGGCCAATACGGCGGTCTTGTATGGAGGTTTGCAATATGATTTGGAGACAAGCGCAATGGCTGAAGAGTCGAAGAAATATGATTTGTTAAGCTTGCTTGCCATGCGTGGAGAGGTTGCTCGTGGTGATTCCATATTCCATTATTTGCAAGGAACAAAGGACGAAATAGAGAAGATCGAAAACGTGCTGAAACAAAACAAATGGCAGGTCACACCGTATATGGGCAAGAACGGCACAGAAGAGTCGTTCCTCAACATGCACGGCAAATCGCCTAAATTGCTTCATCTTGCCACTCATGGATTTTACTACACTCCCAATAGAGCGGAGAATGTAGATTATCTCAAAGGCTATACAGATGCCATGTCTCTTTCAGGACTTGTTCTGTCTGGTGGTAATGCTGCATGGTTAGGCAAACCCTTACCTAAAGGTGTACTTGGTGGAATACTTTCTGCTAATGATATAGCACGTTTGGATTTGCGCAATACGGATATGGTCGTATTGTCAGCGTGTCAAACAGGACAAGGCAAGGCCACGGCTGAAGGACTCTATGGCTTGCAGCGGGCTTTCAAGAAAGCTGGCGTGGGCACAATTGTCATGTCGTTATGGAATGTGAGCGACAAAACGACCTCAGAGTTTATGACCACATTTTATGAACGTCTTGCCGACAAGAAGAATGCTTGGAACAAACGTAAGGCATTTGAGGAAGCCAAAGAAATCATCAGACAGAAGCATCCCGATCCATTCCATTGGGCTGCGTTTGTAATGTTGGACTGATGGGAATGTTGTTCTGAAGGAAATGGTTACTTTTCTTCCTCTTCACTCATAAATGGCAAAAACAAAACTATTGTGAATATGAAGCAGGAAGAAATAGTGTACGAGATTCGCCGAATGTGTGGTAACGCAAAGTTTATGCCGTCTTTAGGTTGGCATTTCAGGTACAACGGACAGGTCTATTTTTATGTTGTAGGCAAAGACGAGAGCATGATTCGCTTCTGTATTCCTTTTGTCGCAGGACTTTCTTTGCAGGACAAGTGGTTGCTCAATGAGGCTGTGAATGATGCCAACAGAAACGTGAAGTTTATCAAGGCTCTATTTTCGGATAGAGATGAGATTAAAGTGTCTTTAGATTATGACCATAAAATTACCGAAAAGGAGTCGGCCAAGGACATTGTGCCACACATCATCACGGCCTTGAATTTTGCCGTCGGGTACTTGGGGGAGAGGGTAAGAAAGAAACGGTAATATGAACTTAGAAGTTGCGCCCGACACGGAGTAGGGTATTGAAATATGAAATTTAAGGTTTTTGCTATTTAACTCCGAGTTCCTTGCTGCGTTCTTTGCTATCGGCAAGTTCTTAGTGTAAGGTAATCTCCTTTGTGGAATAAAAGTTAAAAACGAAAAGTCTTTAGTGGAAAGTTGCTTTAAATCAAAAAAAATGCTATATTTGCAGTTACTTTTATTGATAAATAAAAACCATGATCGCATTGTCTAATGTGACACCCGGAAGAGGTCATTTTGTACCTCTCAGTGCAGGCTTTACCTCCTGCATCCTCCCCGAAGAGACAGAAAAGGGGTGTCGGTAAGAAATGCGCGTATATTTGGATATTATTAATATAGCAACAATCAGGTACAAAATTACTAATTGTTTTTGTAAAAACATTAAAAATATTGTAAAATATCAAAGTATGACATTGCAGCAAGATTATACCCTACAAGATGGAAACTATAGAATATTAAAGGTCCTTGGTCAAGGTGGCTTTGGTATCACCTATTTGGCTATTCAAGTAAGACTTGATAGGAAGGTTGCCATTAAGGAGTTTTTCATGAAAGATTTCTGCGAGCGTAATGAGACAACGAGGCAGGTTACATTAGGAACTGCTGGAAGTCGTGAGACGGTGAATTCGTGTCGTAAGAAATTCTTAAAAGAGGCTAAGCATATTGCAAAATTGGATCATCCTAATATAATTCGCATTATAGATGTCTTTGATGAGAATTCGACATCCTATTATGTAATGGAATATATTGAAGGTGGCTCTCTTTCAAATAAATTGGGGACAACAGGATTGTCGATGTCTGAAGCTACCCGTTATATACTTCAAGTAGCCGAGGCGCTAAAATATATTCATAAGAAGAATATTGCCCATCTTGATATTAAGCCAAGTAATATCATGTTAAATGGTAATGACGAGATAGTGCTTATTGATTTTGGTGTTTCCAAACAATATGACTTTTCAACGGGTGGACAGACAAGTGTATCTCCAGTTGGTTGTAGTTCAGGTTATGCTCCGTTGGAACAATATGATCCTAATGGAGTGAAGGATTTTTCACCGCAGACAGATATTTATTCTCTTGGTGCCACTTATTTTAAATTACTTACTGGTATAACTCCTCTAAATGCTTTTGGAATAACGAAAGGCTTTTTGCAGGAGAATTTGAAAGCAAAAGGTGTACCAACTGCGGTAATAAGCATCATCTGTAAATCGATGGAGAAATCCAAGGAAAACAGGTTTAGTGATGTCAGTTCCTTTATAGAAGGATTGAATAGTATTAGTTTGCGGGTAGATGATTCAAGTGATAAGGAAGATGGAAATATAGCATATGAGCAGTATGAAGAAGAAACAGCTGTTATGCCATCTCAAGAAGAAATAGACAGTAGAGTGAGATGTCTTATATGGTGTTATAATACGAGGAGATATGAATCAGCCTTTGAAGGTTTTTCTGAGTATGCGAAAATAGGAAATGCAACTGCTCAATATTATTTGGGTAAAATGTATTATGAAGGTCAATGCGTTGGTGGTTCCCGAAACTATGACAAAGCTGCGGAATGGTATCGGAAATCAGCTGAACAAGGAAATGCTGAAGCTCAATGTTATTTGGGCTATATGTACGAAAATGGTTTAGGTGTTTCCCAAGACAATGCCAAAGCCGTAGAATGGTATCGAAAGTCAGCCGAACAAGGGTATGCTGATGCTCAAAATAATTTGGGCTATATGTACGAAGAAGGTTTAGGTGTTTCTCAAGACTATGCCAAAGCCTTGGAATGGTACCGAAAGTCAGCCGAACAAGGATATGCTGATGCTCAATGTAATTTGGGCACAATGTACAGAAATGGTTTAGGTGTTTCTCAAGACAATGCTAAAGCCGTGGAATGGTATCGAAAGGCTGCCGAACAAGGAAATGCTGGTGGTCAATGTAATTTGGGCTATATGTACGAATATGGTAGAGGTGTATCCCAAGACTATGCCAAAGCTGTAGAATGGTATCGAAAGGCTGCCGAACAAGGACATGCTACTGCTCAATGTAATTTGGGCACAATGTATTATTTAGGTAGAGGAATATCCCAAGACAATGCCAAAGCTGTAGAATGGTATCGAAAGTCCGCCGAACAAGGACATGCTGCTGCTCAATATAATTTGGGCTGTATGTACAGAAATGGTTTAGGTGTTTCTCAAGACAATGCCAAAGCCGTGGAATGGTACCGAAAGTCCGCCGAACAAGGACATGCTACTGCTCAATATTATTTGGGCTATATGTACGAAAAAGGTTTAGGTGTTTCTCAAGACAATGCCAAAGCCGTGGAATGGTTTCGAAAGTCAGCAGAACAAGGAAATACTGATGCTCAATATCAATTGGGCTATATGTACCATAATGGTATCGGTGTTTCCAAAGATCATACTAAAGCTGCGTAATGGTATAGTAAGGCAGCTAAGGGAGGAGATGTGAGGGCTAGAAATATTTTGTCCTCTCCGAAGTTCAAATTTAAAACATTTATAACGAATATTTTCAATTGAAAAACTCAATTGATATTTGAAAGAATAGAAACATATAATTTCTTTCAACTTTTATTGTTTACAATTATGGAGAATGAAACAACAAAAATTTTAGGCTTAGACCAAAATTCATCTAAAGAGAACGTAAATGAATCTCATAAAACAAAAGAAGAAAAAAGGTAGTGACTTCTAAAAAAAGTAATATTGCAAATTTTGCTGCTCAGACATGAGTTACGGCTATGGTGGCTGTTCCAGAAAATGCAAATTGAATATCTCCAGGCGTAAGAAATGATATAGATATCATAAATTAATAGGTAAAGTAAAGAATTACCGAATAAAGGAAATCGTATCCCTCAGCTCAATTTGATATAAAATCGAATGGGCTGAGGGATTTTTATATACTTTGATGATAGGAATGGTTACTTGTTTTACTCTATACACATAAACAAATAAAGTTTGTAACACAAAAAAATATAAGATAATATGGAAGAGCTAAAAGACAAGACAGCAATGCAGAAGACTCAAATCTTCAATGTGATAATCCTTGACCGTAGTGGTTCTATGCAGAGAATACGTCAAGCAGCGGTGGATGGATTCAACGAAACCTTGGTTGGAATCAAGAAAGCGCAAGAGAAATTTGCCGACACACAGGAGCATTTCGTTTCACTGGTTACTTTTTGTAGCTGTGAGACATGTAATGTTTTTGACAAAGTACCTGTGGGTAAAGCGCATCCGTTGAGCGTGAACGACTATGAACCATGTTGTTCAACTCCTTTATACGATGCTATGGGATTCACCCTTACTGCGATGCATAAACAGATCAAAGACATTGAGGATGTTGCGGTTGTTGTTACTATCATTACTGACGGTTATGAGAATGCGTCCAAAGAATATAATGGTAGTAGCATCAAGGCACTTGTGGAAACACTTCGCAAAGAAGGCTGGACATTCACTTACATGGGAGCAAATCAAGATTCAATGGAAGTTGCTATGTCGATGTCTATCCGCAATGCTCGTAATTTTGATTATAGTTCAGAAGGAACACGTGCTTCCATGCGCAAAGACACCACGACCCGTATGAATTTCTTTTCTCGTCTTTCTCAAATGAAGAATGAGGCTGCTTTTTGTGCAGAACCGATGTCAAAGGAAGAACGTCTTGGTTGCTATGGTAGATTGGCAGATGAAGCCTTTGATGAGGAGGAAAATAAGTAGAAGCTTAAAATAAGGGACATATGAAAAGTTTAATGAACAATAATACGTTTGAATTATGAAACATTTGGTTACAATAATCTTATTTAATGTGTTGTGTCTGACAGCTAATGCCCAAACGTCAGATTTCTACACTCGCCAAGCCCGGTCGTACCAACGTGAAGCTGCTTATTATATGCGGCAAGCTGACAGCTATCAGCGAGAGGCCGACTACTATAACAGACAGACGCAAGGCAATCTGCGAGAGGCCGAATATTACACAAGGCAGAAAAAGTATGACAAGGCAAAGACTTATCAGAACAGAGCAAAGAGCACGACCGATAAAGCCTTGGCCTATTCTCGCCAGGCAGACAACGCGAGAGAAAGGGCGGCAGACTATATGAAAAAGGCAGACGCCATGTTGAGCAAAAGCAAAAAATGAGGATATTGACATTTAACAAACAGAAGACGATGAAAAGAGCTGTTATATTATTTTGGAAAGGACTGACAGGCATCCTTGCGGCAACAGCCGAGTGGTTTACTGTCATTCTCGGCATGCGTGACGAATCGAAGTATGGCAAGGTCATACGCCGTGTGGTGGGCGGATGTTTCGCCCTCATCATGTTGCTGCTTGCAGGTACGGCCCTGAACGGTTGCATAAACCATCTTTATTACAGATATCTGGCTGACAATTATGACGATAGTTCCAGCTACTCAGGCCAGTATCTCTCGCGTAATGTCACTTATTACAGTCAGGAGTATCTGACCAATGGTTATGTGGAGACTCGCGACGGAAAGAAGACGGTGAAGAACATCCACTGGATTACCAAGCCTCTGGGCAACGACTCGTTGGTGTGCTACAGCAATGGCGACCGTCGCGGCTATTTCAACCTGCTCACAGGAGAGCTGGCTATCAAGCCGCAATATAAACATGCATGGGTGTTTTCCGACGGACTGGCATCGGTTGACGACAATGGCTGGATAAAGTTTATTGATGCCAAAGGCAATGTGGCCATAGATCTTAAAATTCCGTACATCTCTGGGGCTGACGGATATGTGTTCCACAACGGCCATTGTGTGCTCCACGGCAACCGCCGCGACAAGTTCGGCATGATCGACAAACACGGCCATTGGGTGATGAAAGCCGAGTATGACCGCATTCAGCCTGTCGACTCGTTCTGGATTGCCAGTAGGGGAGGGAAGCAATGTGTCCTGTCAGGCAACCTTTCTGTCGTTCTGCCGTTCATAGATGCCGACCTATGGGTTTCAGACAATGGCATATCGGCAGAGATGGCAGACCACACCCTCAGAAAGTATGACCTGCAAGGCAATCTGGTTGACGATTTCTTGATCAGTGGGGTGGAAAACATGGCTTATGAGAGTGGCGAACTGCGCTATCTCAAAACCCACAATGGCGACGAGGAAGGCAATATGACAGGCGAGACGGAAGACATTAATCCCTCTCCCGTACACAAAACAGCCCGGTGCAAACGCTACGAGGCTGCAAGCGGGTGGTATGGACTGATGTCGCCCGACGGAAAGGTGCTGACCAATCCCTGTTACAGCGAGATATCAGCCATTGGCTACGACCTGTATCTTTGCAAGAACGGCAGCATGAACGGTGAGGTGTTGAACGGAAAAGGGATAAGGGTGAGATAGGGAAATGGTATAACTAACAGAGCCCACTTTTAAAGGTGGGCTCTGTGTTATATGCCAATTGTGCAAGAGCTTATGAACGAATGTCTTAAAGTATAAGCTATAAAACTGATGGATTATTTGCTCTTTATATCGTGAAGCAACAAGTCGCTACATGATTCCCTCACCTCGTCAAAAATCTCCTTACATCTGCGCTCCGACATTTTGTTTTTCATACCCACAGTTAGATCATCACTTATATGCCTTTTTCTTGTTCATGTTTCGTTTTATCTGCTGTAGTTCTTCCATTGTAGAATATTTGGGTGAGGCAAAGAGGTATCTCATCTCTGAAGTATACTCCATAACCATTGCTATACTAATCAGATTTTTAAGCGAAATAAGCCCTTTTTGTTCAAAACGTGCGATATTGCTTATGGCCACCCCCGACTTCTTTGCGATGTCTTCTCGTGTGAGATTCTTTTCGATACGACGTCTTCTGAAGTCATTGGCAATCTCCATAGATATCTCATCAGGATTATCATGAAGATAGTTCTCCAGTACAGATAATATATTACTATTTTCTTGCATATTCTTTTATAAACTAACAATATATTAGCAGTTGCAAAGATATGAAAATAATGGATATAAAACAAGATTTTTTCATGAAAACTTGAGCTGCTTATTGTTAATATGTCAATGAAATCTGTTCTTTCGAGATCTTTCTTGATGAAAATTTTGCATTGATTTTGGGCATCTTGCGCGGCGTATGCATAACAAGCGTCGCCATGCTCTTTCTTTTTGTCTATTGACTGAGAAGAGATTGGCGATGCTTGCTTGATGTGATGACTGCTTGTAAGTTTTGTTTATTGTGAATTTGCGAAAGTTCAGTTAATTGCCATCTGAAACACCCCATTGGTATTTCTTGTCAAATAAATAATTAACGATGCCATCTACACACTCTCTTTTGTTTCCGTTATAGAGCTTGGCTATATCATTAACGACAATAGTGGCGTTTACTAAATATTTGTCTGTGATGGCATGGAAAACGAGGTTGTCTATTTCCGCAATTCTCGCTCCGAGTATCTGAACAATAAGTGCAAGCTCTTCATTGCCTCCGAAAGCCCCTGCTCCCCATCTTCCCGTATGTATCTCTACTGCTTTATTTTCCGACATACATTTCGCGCCCTCAAAAGCAGAAACAACAGAGGCGAACATCTCCAATATAGTGTCTTTATCATAACACCCATACTTGGGAGAAGGTGCCGCCATAGCAATAATGTTAGAAAAAGAGCAATTTTTTCTAACTTTAATCGCCCTTTTTAAAACCTCAGGATCGTTATACTCATAATAGGAGAAAGCGTTACCATAAATTGAAACCTTTTTGCCGTCAACAATAGGTTGGGTATCTATCTCTACGAGATAAGGAACATTTTTAAATAAATACGGTGTAGGTATGTTGCCAACCTTAGTGTAACTTTCTAACCCCTTGATATCAGTTGTCGCCAGATACGCTTTTACAGCACAAAGTAGAGGGTGCTCCAAGGTCTGAATTTCATCTTGGGCAAAAAGGCCTCCTCTGCTGGCTACAAACAATATAGGGTCAGCAAAATTGAGGTACCATCTTTTGGTCTTCTCATCAGAGGAACGGTAGTCAAAGAAATATGGCACGCTCGAACATGATGTTTGAAAAGAAAAATTAGCCAGATATTGGTCACAATGCTTCATACAAACTCTCATGACCGAGATATCCCCCATTGAACCATCTGCTAAATATTTTCCATACACATCCTGCACTTTTTCCCATACAGATTCTTTATATCTATCTGAATAAGAAAAGTTATATTCTGTGTAAAGTGTTTTAATTGGTACGGAAACCTCGCCAAGTACCTCTTTTCCCACAATCTTGTTTTCATCTTCCTTCTGTATCTCACCATCCTTTTTGATGCTCGATCCTCTAATGATGGAAATGATATCGCTGATTTTATGCATAAAGTCAAAAATATAATACCCCAATTCGGGATAAAAAATAGTTTATAAAAAAGTTGGTAGTCTCATAAATATTTTGTACCATTATAGGTGAAAATCAATTAGTTACAAATATATTTAATATGACTACCGATTGCAAAGTTACAGAATTTTTTTGTATTATAGACGAGTTTTGCAAACATTTTGATGCAGAAAATGCAGGAAATT
>ERZ859732.622-NODE-622-length-13713-cov-2.039977_pt1 | contig 13713 bp, 10 predicted proteins | sample MGYA00510123_ERZ859732 | MGnify/ENA primary metagenome ERZ859732 (study PRJEB30046, sample SAMN00715133) | human gut metagenome | study: EMG produced TPA metagenomics assembly of the A metagenome-wide association study of gut microbiota in type 2...
ATAGTCAGCATCACTGCAGGAATAAAGAGTAATGCGGGTATCACTGTAGGTAATATTGTCGGCAGCAATATACTAAATATCCTTATAATCCTGGGAGTGACGGCACTCATAACAAATGTAGCCATACAAAAAACCACCTTCAAATACGAGATACCGTACATGCTTCTTATCACAGCAGTACTTCTCGTGATGGGAATGACAGGTAATGAAATCACATTCATTGAGGGAGTTATACTGTGGGTTTTATTTATTGCATATCTGCTTTACCTGTATTTTCTGGCAAAAAAGGGCAATGACAGTGGTGATGAGCAGCCGGTAAAGCTATATCCGGTATGGAAATGCCTGCTCTTTATTGTGCTGGGCGGTGTGTGTGTCGTAATTGGAAGCCAGTTTGTCGTAAACGGTGCCACAACTATAGCAAGAGCCTGTGGCATGAGTGAGCGCTTTATTGGACTGACAATCGTTGCATTCGGCACATCTCTTCCGGAGCTTGTTACATCTGTTTCAGCAGCACGCAAGGGAAATGCCGGTATAGCGATTGGAAATATAGTCGGCAGCAATATTTTTAATATACTTTTTGTAATAGGTACAGTAGCTCTCATTTGTCCGGTACCGTTTGAGAGCAGGTTTGTGATTGATACAGTTGTGGCAATACTGTGCGGTGTGCTTCTGTGGGGCGGTACGATAGGACATAAAGAGCTTAGAAAGCCATGTGGAGTGGTGATGCTGCTTTGCTATGCGGCATATTTTGTATATCTGGCAGTTATGTAATGCTGTATTTTTCAATATAATATGTTAGTCGGAAACGACTGGCATATTATATTGAATATTGTAGTATGATGAATTTAATCAAATGATTTTATAAATTGGTAAAGTAAATTTCTTTATTCCTTGGTTAGTGAATATATAGCCTGTATTAGTGGATCTTTTTCGAAAGATAGAGATGATGAATCTTTGAAAAAATAATATAATGAAACGTCCAATTGTTCACATAATAATGTTATAAATGCTACAGTTGGATTTTTGTTTCCGAGTTCTATATCACGTAAATAACTTTGAGAAACCCATGCCATGTTAGCCAGTTTATTAATAGATAGATTTTTCGCTTTTCTAAGTTCCTTTATTCGTTTTCCTACATTCATTATGATAATTCCTCCTCGATAGTGATAAGTTATCAAAGAATTAAAAAAATAATTATTTATATAGAACTTGAAAAGTATCTAAATAGAGAATATAATAGGAATAAAGTAATAGATCAAATTTGAGTAAACAAAAGATATGGAGGAAGGTAAATGAAAAAAAGGATTAAAAGTTGTTTGACATTAGTGCTTATAATGACAATGATTGTAGGTGTTGTACCTTCGATAAGAGTAACTGTTAACGCTGATGAAGAAATTAGTACAGAGATTAATACAACGGAAAAGAATGAATCAATACATGAAGATATATATTCTGATGCTGATTTAGAAAAAACGGAAGATAATCAGGATTTGAATTCAGAGATAGAAGTTGTATCATATAAGGGTACGTATGATGGTAATTTGCATGATATATTTAATATAAAGGGACTCTCAAAAGGGGATATAGTAACAATTGATAATGAAAATGCAGAAATAAAATATACGTATGCAATTGATGAGAAAAGTATTCCACAAATATCTGAGGTTGGAGAGTATTCATATACAGTAAAAGTCCATAGAGACGATAATTGCAATGACTTTATTTTTCAGGTATTTCAGAAATTGATGAAAATAATGACATTAGCGTGTTTACAAAAGAAAATAGTAATACGCAGGTAAATAATGATGATTCTATGTTGTGGGATGGAACTAGTATAAAACAACCAGAACTTATTGGGTATGAGTATAAGATTGATACAGCAGAAAAACTCGCATGGTTTGCAAATGAAGTAAATAATAATGGAAATACATTTGAGGGAAAAAGTATATGTATTTCGGGAAATATTGACCTTAATTCTCAAGAATGGGTGGCTATAGGTAATTCAAAGTCAGGTGATCCAAAAGAAATAAAGGGAGATATTATAATAAGGGATGCTGTAATAAAAAATTATAAATTCTCTACCAATAATAGTAAACACAAAGGATTATTTGGTTGTGTGAAAATATGGAATCTTCAAGTAGACAATTTGCAAATGGAAAATGTGAATATCAATAGCTCTAATGGATATGATGGAACTTTATTTGGAAAATTATTTTTAGAAAGAAATAGTGTATGTGAAATAAGAAATAGCATATTTGATGGATGTTTTACGGGAAGATCAGATTGTGGAGCAATTGCAGGTTATGTTTGTGGAGAAGGGGATAATAGCACATTAAATGTTATTAATTGCAATTTAAAAATAGAATCTACAACGTATAATACAATGTGGGACGGCAGTAGGTATAACGCATATAGTAAGGGTGGAGCTTTAGCTCAGTACTATACAGAAGCAAATGGAAGCAAAGTTATTTTTAATGGTATTAGTGCGGAGGTGAATTTAGCAGGATATAATGAATATGGATATGATTCTTGTGTGGTAGGTGGGTTAGTAGGAGAACTTAAGGGAAATGCGGGAATATATATTTATCAGTGTGCAGTTAGCGGTGCAATCACTTCCAGTGGATATTCCGGTTATGCAGGCGGTTTTATAGGGAAAATGGTAAGCTGCGATGTATACAAACAATTAGATTCGTGTGTTACAGCTACATTATATTCAAGATTTAATGCGTATGGGTATGCTTATAATGCAGGTGGTTTTTTTGATGGCCCTATGGAGAAAAAGCCAGATGGATATATTAAAAATTCTTATTTTGCAGGATCGTCAAGCACGGCTACAGCATTTATAGCAAAGGATAGAGTAGGTGGTAATAAACTAAGAATATATAATTGCTATTATGATACTTCTCGTTTAAGCAATAAAGTATATCATGCAAACCATAGTTGTTATGAAATATACGATACAACATTTGATTGTGCTGCATATACTACAGGACAAATGGGAATGCAATCGAACTTTAAAGGTTGGGATTTTGATAATATTTGGGTTATGGGAGATAAATATCCTGAACTTAGAAGAAATAATTTTGAATTACCGGAGGACTTTATTAATGACTCGTCAGGAGATTATGACAGTGCAATTGTTCGAACTGTAAGAGAATATACATCACAAGAAATGTATTCACAATGGGAAAAAATTTGGAATAGCAATTATTCGGATGAAGTCAAATTTAATAAAATATTAGAACTGGCTGCAAATTATGGAATTACTGATCCTAAGGAAGGATTAGAATTTGTTGTTACGTCAAAACAGAAAAGATGGGCATACAATGAATTAATATCAGATGATTTATATACATCTACTAATTTCTTGAAATTTCTTGATGATGGAGGTAGAACTTTATTAGTTGCAGATGGACTTATATTTAATAGTGAGATAAAAGATTGGCTGGATGTCGGTACATATGTGGAGTCGGACTATCCGGGAATTTCAAAATATAAAGATATGTTGTATGACTATATGGATTCAACATCAATAAAGAATGAAAAATGGGATGATGTTAAATTAGTATCAGATTTGATAGGTAATGTAAACGACTATACAACAAAGACTTATATTGATAATAAAATTGCGGAACTAGAAAAGATTGCAAATAGTAGTAATGGAACAAGACAAGAATGCTGGAATATCATTAATGAAATGGATTCTAAGGGTGTATTTATAAATGGAGATAAGGAAAATAGCAAAATAACTTATAAGTTGGATTCGACAAGCGGATTTGGAAAATATGCAAAAGCTATGGGATTGGCTAAAGACTATGTCGAATTAGTGGATATGACTATTCAAGATGTAGAGGATATGGTATTATTGGACAGCAAATTGAACACTTATTATCAATTTGACTCTTTTTTAAATGATATTATTGAGGCGAAAGACAAAGTTCCTTTTCAGTTAAGAGAAGCAGCTAGACAGGTTCAAAAAGAGATAAATGAAGGGTATCTTGTTGAAGTTAAGAAGATTGCTGAACAATTTATGAAAGCAACTAAAATAACTAAGACTATAAAACAATCTGTACAGGATGCTTTGCATATTGGAAGTATTGTGGAAGTTGTAGAAGTTATAGATATTGAGTCATGGTTTATAAATCAGATTGTGGATGTTGGAAATATGGCAAAACAGGCCTCTTATGTAGAGGGATATGCATATTTGGAAAAATTATATAAATTAAGGTTAGAAGAGTCTGCTAAAAAATTTAATAATAGTATGACGGAACAAAATGCTTGGGCTTTTTATTATGACTATAATATGCTATATAGTTTGCGCTATAAGGGAGAACAGGCATATCTTAAAATGCATGATGTAAAAGGCATTGCAAAAAAATTGTTTGCACATGGTTATGCGGAAAAAGAAGAAGCTACAAACAAAATTTTAGAGATGCTAGAAAAAGACTGTAAGTTTGATCTAGGCGATGATGCTGATGTACCAGAATCTATGAAGTACTTATCAAAACTTATTGTATCATGTCCTGTTGATGTCAGAATTACATCTGATGATGGAAAAGTAATTGCAGAGTTAAAAGATGGAGAATTGCAAGATGTTTCTAATGATTATGGTCGATTTGTTGTAGTGTATAATTATAGTACAGGTGATTATCAGAAGATTATATATTTGAACCAACAAAATGTAAAAGTAGAAATAATTTCTAATGATGATGGTTTGGTGAATATGACATATTCGTACAAAAATCATGATAATAATGTTGTAGTTAAATATATGAACAATCAACCACTTAATAAGGAGTGTAAAATTAATATAGAACCAACTAGTGTTGAGAAAAATGGAAAAATCGTAATTTTAAACAAAACAGATGAAAATTATATACAGTTAGAGGATGAAGCACCTTCATATACTAATGTGGATAATGCGGTTTTATCTGATGAAAGTGTTTTGCTATATATTGGTGAAAGTAAATTATTAAAAATATTAGTTGAACCTGAAAATGCGAGTGTGCAAGATGTTTCATGGTATTCATCAGATCCTGAAATTGTAAGTGTAAAGGATGGAAAAATAGAAGCATTAAGTGAAGGCAATGCTATTATCTATGCATTTATGCATGATAAAAAGGAGCCTCTTATATGCAATGTAGCGAGTATACAGCCTGATACAATAGCACCTAATGTTGAAATATCCGTAGAAAATAATAAGTGGAAAGATTTTTGTAATGATGTAAGTTTTGATTATTTTTATAAAAATGTTAAAGAAGTAACAATTACAGCTAATGATAACGAAACTAAGGAGCCGGTAATAAAATATTATTTATCGGATAAAAAATTAACAGAAGGACAGATTAAATCAGATGATATTGTGTGGGAGGATTATGTAGGAAAGTTTAGTCTACCTTTAAACAGTAAAAGGATTATTTATGCCAAGGCAATTGATGATGCTGGAAATATAACTATCGTTAACTCTGCTGGAATTGTTGTATACACGGATGCTGCTGTTGAAACTGAGAAAATTACATTTATAAAGAATGTAGATAGTGATTTGTCGGCAAAAGTAGATCTTAATGGAAATACTATACATGATATTAAGAATGGTAAAACAGTATTGAGTATTAATCAAGACTATGTGGATGATGGTGCTGGAAATATTGTATTTAAGGAAGAATATCTAAAAACACTTGAAAATAAAGATTATACATTAAATATAAGTTACGCCCCGATGGGCGTAGAATATAACGATCTAAATACGGAAAGTCAAGAACCGGCTATAACTCAGATTATGCTTAAAGTACGTAATCCGAAACTGAAATCAATTAAACAACCGTATCCATTAGAAGGAATTGCAAACGGAACCGAAAAGGATATCAAAGCCCTTGGACTACCATTAGAGGTAGAAATTGAAACAGAAGATTTGAAAATAACAACTGCTGATGTAATGTGGAATTTGGATGATATAACAGAAGAAAACTATAATCCAAATTCGCTTCAAGAACAAACATTTACAGTAAAGGGAATAATAAAGCTTCCAGAAGATATAGATGCTGATGGAAAATCACTTGAAACTACTATAAAAGTTACTGTCAGTAAAGCAGGTATGGTTGCAGCTCCAACGGTAGGAATTGCTGCTGGTAACTATACGGAAAATAAAGATGTTAGTCTTTCTACAACAACAGATAGTGCAGAAATTTACTATACAACAGATGGAACTATTCCTATGTTAGAAAATGGTAGTCCAATTGGAAGTACCAAGAAATATATAGATTGTATTTCAGTAATTGGAACACAAGGGAAAGCTGTTTCAACAACTATAAAGGCAATAGCGATAAAAAATGGAATGTATGACAGTGAGGTTGCTGAATTTACATATATAATAAGCATTCCTCATAAACATAATTTTGACAATTCTGAGTGGAAGAAAGATACAATGCACCATTGGCATGAATGTAATGTAGAAAATTGTGACTATAGTGATGGATATATTATAGATAAAGACATTCATGAATTTGAGTATTCATATACATGGACACCTAATAATAAAAGATGTACGGCAATTAGAATTTGTAAGACTTGTGGATACCAGCAGGAGGAATGTGTTAATGCAACTGTTACAGTTGTACAAAAGAAAACTTGTGTATTACCAGAAATTTCAAAATATGTTGCAGTATTTAAGAATGCATTTAATGAGAATTTTAAGGAACAGATAAAACAAAACGTAAAAACATCTGATGCAATCGGACATACAGTAGTGGAAGATGCGAAGATATCAGAAACCTGCACAAAAGCAGGAAAAACGGCAGGAAGCCATTGCTCAGTATGTGGAACAGTGCTTAAGAAACAGGAAGAAATACCGGCAACCGGACATGCTTTTGGCGAGTGGGAGACAGTTAAATCATCGACCTGTGAAGACAATGGAAGCCAGAAGAGAGTGTGTAAGACTTGCGGTTATACAGAGACAAAAGATGTAAATGCAAGCGGACACTCATGGGAAAAAGATTATACTGTAGATAAAGAGGCAACCTGTACAGAAGCAGGAAGTAAATCAATCCATTGCAAGAATTGTGATGCTGTAAAGGAAAGTAAAGTTATAGAAACCTTAGGACATGAGTTTGTCGGAGAGTGGACTGTGAAAAAAGAGGCAACCTGTACAGAGGCTGGTATCAAGACAAGAAAATGTAGCCGTTGTGATGTAATTGAAACAGACAGTATAGCAGTAAAAAACAAAAATTTAATGAATAGTAAATCCAATATTACAGAATCGGATGAAGATATAAAAGGTGCAAAGACTGGTGATGATAATAACAGTGTATTGTGGATAATGATTATAATGACAGTATTTTTGGGAATTGCAAGGACTGTTGCTTTAAAAAAAGTAGGATGGAGGGATAATTAAATTTAGCAAACTGTCAATAATTGTGCATACAAATCGACGCTTTGATATCAAAATGATTGTGATTTCATGCTAAATATAAACAATTAATTAAAAATAGCACTCTAACTTGACAAGTGCTGATTGCAGGTGTATAACGTAGTCAGAACGAACGGAAGGAAGCGATTATAATGGATAAAAACCCAAAGCATCCATTGAAGAAAAAGAATAAGGCAGATGCAAAGAAGCATCAGAAGCATGTATACGAATAGCAGCTTCCACTAAGGAATACTATCCAGTAAGCACAATGTACCCCAGCCCGTCACAGGGTTGGGGTATTTTGTATTTTTGGAAGTATTTTCAGAGGCTGTCCTTGAGACAGCTGTGAATACATTTTCACCTGCACCTTTTATGAGAGAAGCTTTAAGCTTGTCGCCATACATATAGAGGTCATTTCCACGCACAATGCCCCATTCCATCAGGAGCGCTGCCGCACCGGTCACAAACGGTGCAGCCATAGATGTCCCTGTTTTTGAAGTATAGCCTCCCGTGTTTGAGCATGAAATAATGTCCACACCGGGCGCAATGATATCAGGCTTTATGCTGTCAAAGGCCCAGGTATAGCCTCGGCCTGAAAAGGCGGCTGTGCGGTTTGTTCGGCTGTCATAGGCTCCGACAGATATGACATTTTGAGCGGTTGAGGGGATGGTCAGGGTGATATCAGGCGATGCATGGATAAATGAGGTCTGTGCATTGCGCAGAGCACCTGACGGCAGCCATATATCCCATGAGCCGTCCTTTACAGATATGGGTTCAAGTGATATTTTCCAGATGCCGGGTGAGATGTATTGTGATCCCATGAGTTCAATGAATATTTCCTGAAAAGGAGAGTAGGGAGAGGGACCGCCGCCTGTTATATATATGTCTGTTCCATCGAGCCTGTATCTGTATGTAAAGCCCTTTGCCTGATTGGTAATTGTATCGGGAATCTCCAGCATATCATTATTTGGTGCACTAATGCGTAGCTGTATATCATCCCAGTATTTTTTCCATAAATCAATGGAAAGAGACGGCTCAGGATAGCCTATCGCAAGCTCTGCATCGGCAGGGTATGAGCTGCCGTTTGCATGACCAAAGCCGGCTCCATCGTTACCTGAGCCGACTGAGACAGCGCAGCGGTAGTTTCCTGCTATATAGTCCAGGTATGCTTCAAGCAGTGAGGTGCCGCTGTGCGAGCCGTTGCTTGTGCCAAAGCTTAGGTTTATGGAGATTGGCATATTCATATCGATTGATTTTCTTATGCAAAAGTCCACTGCCAGCATAATCTGCGTGGTTGTGGGAAAGCTGGCACCGCCTGAGGTTTTAAGCTTTACGATTATAAGAGTACTCTCATAAGCAACACCACGGTATTTTGTGTTTTGTTCATTACCATTACCATTTCCGTTTCCGGCAGCGATTCCTGCCACATGTGTGCCGTGACCGGATAGGTCGACGCTTGGACAGATGCGCTGCATTTCTAAGCTGTTTTCTGCATTTATGGCTTTGGTGATTGTATCGCGGTCATATAAGGTGCCGAAAGGGACGATATCACTGTGTGAGGAATCATCGGAAACAGTCTGATCCCACAGATAGGCGATTCTGCTTACACCATCCTGTATAAAAGCCGGATGGGCATAGTAAATTCCGGAGTCGATAATGCCTATGAGCACGCCTTTTCCGGTCAGATTATATGGATTGGTGTGTACGGGAGTGATGCATGAGGCCTGCGAGCCCTCGTACACATCGTAGTTAAACTGCTTTGGCTTTTCCATATATATGATTTCATCGCACAGGGCAACGGTATTTACAAGTGATTTCTCAATTACGAGCACCGCATAGTTTCCGAGCAGCCTCGTGATGAGTACAGAAGGATACTTTTCTTTTATTTTTTCGATGTCACCGACATATTTTACTATCACTTCCCAGCTATCACTCTCCGGCAGATAGCCGCTTGAAAGCCCACACTCTTTTCCAAGCTCATAAGGGGTGGACAACAGGGCGGCGGACAGCTGTGGAGAAATTTTCTCACTAAAAGCTATTTCCATACTAACCTCCATTTTTTATTAGTAAAATATTAAAAAAATCTTAAAGGACAAATGCAATATATATTTGGTATGATTAATTCATAATCGTAACTGTTCTCAGTGGTTCTGAATAGTTACTTATAATCAATATATTATAAAAACCGGGAGGTCGAAATGAGTAAAAAGAAAAAGATTATCATTTCAGTGATTGCAGTTGTGCTGATTATAGCAGTTATTGTGTCAGCTGTTGTCATTGCAATGACAAAGGGAAAGAATGCAAAAAAGTCATCGGGGGTGTATGCAAACAAGGTCTCTGATGTCATGTATCAGGCGGGAAGCACTGACAGGTACAGCGGTGTCGTGGAAGCAGCCGATAGCATGGATATCAAGGCTGATAGTGAGAAAAAAGTAAAGGATATTCTCGTGTCAGAGGGTGATGAGGTACAGGTGGGTACACCTCTTTTTACCTATGATACAAAGGATCTTGCTGCGAAAAAGGAAAGTGCCACGCTTGAGCTTGAGAGCTTAAACAATACGCTTTCCGGTTATGATGCCCAGATAGAGCAGCTCAACAAGGAAAAGAAGGAAGCGTCAAAGGATCAGCAGCTTGACTATACACTGCAGATTCAGCAGGTGCAGACACAGCAGAAGCAGACACAGTACGATGTTGCCACGAAGAAGGCAGAGATAGAAAAGTACGATGAGAGCATCAAAAATGCCACTGTAAATAGCACAATGGTCGGTGTTGTTAAGAAAATCAATGAGAATCAGAGTGTAGACACAGCAGATTCTGCATTTATGACAATTGTTGCCACCGGCGACTACAGGGTAAAGGGCACAATCGATGAGCAGAGCTTTTTAAACAGCGGACTGGCAGAGGGGCAGGCAGTTATCGTGCGCTCAAGAGTTGATGAGTCAAAGACCTGGCAGGGTACCATCAGCAAGGTTGACACTGAGAATCCTCAGACTGATAACAGCAATTCAGGCATGTATGATGATGGAAACAGCGAGCAGAAGGCCTCAAAGTACAACTTCTATGTGCAGCTTACAGGCACAGGCGATATGCTTTTAGGACAGCATGTATATGTGGAGCCGGATTTTGGACAGACGCAGGTGAAGGAAGGCATATGGATTGATGAGAGCTACGTTGTAAAGGATGGCGATGATGCATATGTCTGGACACTTAATAAAAAGGATAAGCTTGAGAAGACAAAGGTTGAGCTTGGAGACTATGACGAGAATCTCATGATGTATGAAATCAAATCAGGGCTTTCAAAGGATGACTACATAGTGTGGGCATCGGATGACCTTTATGAGGGTGAGCCGGCACAGACATGGGACGATTACATTGAAAATGGCGGCGATGAAGATACAGCCTACGACGATATGGGTACAGAAGCTCTTGATGGTCAGATGCTTGAGGGCACTGAGGGCGGTCCGGTTGATGATGGCACAATGGACGAAGGTGCTGCAGATGCCACCGGTTCAGGTGACGCGGAGGTACAGTAGATGATTCTAGAACTCCAGCATATTTACAAAAACTACGACCAGGATAAGCTTGTGGTGCCGGTTTTAAAGGATGTTTCACTCCAGATTGAGGAGGGAGAGTACGTGGCAATCATGGGACCGTCAGGCTCCGGCAAGACCACTCTCATGAATATTGTGGGATGCCTTGATCTGCCAACATCGGGCACATATATACTTGACGGCAGACCTGTCAGTGAGCTGAAGGAAAAGGAGCTTACGAGGGTCAGACGGGATACAATTGGATTTGTATTCCAGAATTTTCAGCTTATGCCGCGTGAGAGCGCACTGGACAATGTATGCCTGCCACTCATATATGCCGGTGTGAGCAAAAGGGACAGAAGGCAGATGGGTATGGAGGCATTAGAGCGTGTAGGGCTTTCAGACAGGGCTGATTTCAAGCCAACACAGCTTTCAGGAGGACAGAAGCAGCGAGTGGCGATAGCGAGAGCTATGGTAAATCATCCAAAGCTTCTGCTTGCGGATGAGCCTACCGGAGCGCTTGATTCAAAGTCCGGCAGGCAGGTGCTTGAGCTCTTTGAGAGCCTTAATGAGTCCGGTGTGACGGTTGTCATGATTACACACGACAGAAAGGTTGCAAAGCAGGCAAAGCGCATTGTCCACATTATAGATGGTGAGATAACAGAGGAAGGACAGGAGGCAGGTAATGAAAAAGAAAAAGACAATTAAGATCATTATAATAGCTGTCCTTGTAGCTGCAGTTGCAGCGGGAAGCATCACAGGAGTGGTTTATTACAAGAACTCCAAGGTCTCAAATGTAAGTATTTACAATTAAAAGGGAAAGACAAAACAGCCTTTCCCTTCCTAGATTAAGCCTCTTCGCCTTCGTTTAAATCCTCATCATCTGAGACGATTCTGACAGCTCCCGTGTACAGCTCCTCTACAGCAATAGATAATGGCTTATTGCACTTAGGGCGTGCGATAAGCGGTTCTGCACCATCAATAATCTGACGTGCACGCTTTGCTGCTGCGATAACGATGGAATAACGGCTGTTTACTACCGGCTCCTCACCTATCTCTACATTGTTGTTTACTACCTTCATTAACTCTACATACGATGGATGTATCATATTATTTATCTCCTTTCGAAAAGCTTAAAAGCTCTTTTCTCATTTTATTTATAAAATCTATATTTGATGATACCAGATAATCCTGATTCTTTTTTGTGTCGTCAGAGCTGTGGATGATATCATTCACAAGCTCTACACAATCGTCAAGCTTATCATTTACCACTAAATAATCATATTTCTCTATGCCTAAAGACTCCTCATATGCTCTTGAAAGTCTCTGTGCACAGACCTCTTTTGTCTCTGTGCCTCTTCCTACAAGCCTGTCCTTAAGCTCATCTGCACTCGGCGCTGACACAAACATAAGCACCGTATCAGGAAACTGCTTCTTTATCTTTAAAGCTCCCTGGATTTCTATCTCAAGAATCACATTCCTGTTTGCTTTTATCTGCTCCTCAACATAATCTCTTGGAGTTTGACATATGACTTTGGTGTGCCGTAGTAATGATCTACATACTTGGCATACTCAAGCAGTCCATCTGCCTTTATCATCTGTTCAAATTCTTCCTCTGAGATAAAAAAATACTCTCTGCCATGCTCCTCACCCGGCCTTGGACCTCTGGTCGTGGCTGATACGCTCAGTGCATAATCATCACCATGCTTTGCCATAAGCTCCTTCATGATAGTACCCTTTCCGGAACCCGAAAAGCCTGAAAAAACAACTAATTTTCCTGTGTTACTCATCACAATCTCCTAAAATTACTCAATATTTTGAATCTGTTCCCTGACCTTCTCTATATCAGTCTTAAGACTGATGCCTGTGTCAGAAATCTTAAGATCATTGGACTTTGAAAGGATGGTATTCGCCTCACGGTTCATCTCCTGTGCGAGGAAATCAAGCTTTCTTCCCACACTGCCACCGGCATTTAGCGAATCCTTCATGGAAAGGATATGGCTTTTGAGCCTGACTGTCTCCTCATCCACACAGATCTTGTCCGCAAATATAGTGACCTCCTGGGCTATTCTTGAATCATCAAGCTGATTGTCTGCAAGCAGCTCTCTTAGCTTTTCCTCAAGACGCGCACGGTATTCTGCAATTATCTGTGGCGAACGCTCCTCAATGAAATCAACATATGATACCATATTATCGAGCTTTTCGCAAAGGTCTTTTTTAAGATTTTCTCCCTCGCGCACGCGGCTTTCAACAAATGGCTCAAATGCACCGCGAAGAGCCTTCTCAAGACTGCTCCATAGCTCATCCTCATCTACAGGCTGCTCCTCCATCGCAAACACCTCCGGATATCTCGACAGCGTGCTCACTCTTATATCATTCTCCAGTCCGAATTCCTCTGCCATCTGATTCAGATACTTAAGATATTCTCCCGCGAGAGCCTTATTATACTGCAATGAGAGATTATTTTCTGTAAAATCCTCATATGTGATATAAATATCGACCTTGCCACGCTCTATGTACTCCTTAAGCAGAGTCCTTATTGCACTCTCGAAGAAATTGAGCTTTTTAGGCATCTTGATATTGACATCCAGATATCTGTGATTTACAGATTTCAACTCTACCGTAACTTTACGTGTTCCTTCTGCAATCTCACATCTTCCAAAGCCTGTCATACTTTTAATCATGTCAATCCCCCTAACTATAGCGGAATACAGCTTATCGCATACTCTTCTGTATTATAGAATAAACAACCCTGCTAGTCAAGATTTTTCCGTAAAC
>ERZ859732.630-NODE-630-length-13619-cov-2.170451_pt1 | contig 13619 bp, 6 predicted proteins | sample MGYA00510123_ERZ859732 | MGnify/ENA primary metagenome ERZ859732 (study PRJEB30046, sample SAMN00715133) | human gut metagenome | study: EMG produced TPA metagenomics assembly of the A metagenome-wide association study of gut microbiota in type 2...
TTCTTCTGCCTCTTCCTTCTTGCCCTGTGCCATAAGAGCACCAATCTGCTTAGAGACCTGATTCTTCTTTGCACGAAGATCATCAGCCTCCTGCTGTGCTTCTCTGGCCTTCTTGTCATACTCGATTACTTCATCGACGAGTGGAAGCTTGTGGTCCTGGAATTTCTTTTTAATATTTTCTTTTACGAGATCCGGATTCTCTCTTAAAAACTTTAAGTCTATCATAATTCCTCCAAAGTATTATGTTTTTATAACTTATAACATTTTACTCTGAAAACCCTTAAAATGCAAGAGGATACTTGTCAGTAAGTGTCTTGATGATAGCCTTTGCAGGCTCAACTGCGCTCTCGCCCTCTTTGATGATCATGGCGATTGCCTCTGCAACCTTGTCGAAATCATCCTCCTTTAAGCCTCTTGATGTTGCAGCAGGTGTTCCGAGACGGATACCGCTTGTGACAAATGGCTTCTGTGGGTCGTTAGGAATAGTATTCTTGTTGGCTGTTATATGAGCCGCATCGAGAAGCTTCTCGATAGACTTTCCTGTGAGACCAAACGGAGTTAAGTCCACGAGCATGAGGTGGTTGTCTGTGCCGTCTGATACAATCTTGATGCCACGGCTCTGAAGCCCCTTGCAAAGTGCCTGTGCGTTCTTTACAATCTGCTTCTGATACTCCTTGAACTCAGGCTGTAATGCCTCCTTGAAGCAGACTGCCTTTGCAGCAATAACGTGCATGAGAGGTCCACCCTGGATTCCCGGGAAAATAGCCTTGTTGAAGTTGTACTTATCCTGCATCTCCTGACTGCAGAGGATCATTCCTCCACGAGGTCCGCGGAGAGTCTTGTGTGTAGTGGTTGTGGTGACATGTGCATATGGGATTGGGCTTGGATGAAGTCCTGCGGCTACAAGTCCTGCGATATGAGCCATATCAACCATGAGCACTGCGTCTACCTTGTCTGCAATCTCTCTGAAACGCTTGAAATCTATAGTTCTCGCATATGCAGATGCACCTGCGATAATCATCTTTGGCTTGCACTCAAGGGCTATCTCCTCTACCTTGTCGTAATCGATGAAGCCCTCGTCATTTACTCCGTAAGGCACTACATGGAAATATGAGCCTGAGAAGTTGACCGGTGAACCATGTGTGAGGTGTCCGCCGTGATCAAGATTCATTCCCATGATGGTATCGCCCGGCTTTAAGATGGCGAACTGTACTGCCATGTTGGCCTGAGCACCTGAGTGCGGTTGTACATTTACATACTCTGCGCCGAAAAGCTTCTTGGCTCTTTCTCTGGCAAGCTCCTCTACCTCGTCCACGCACTCGCAGCCGCCGTAGTATCTTCTTCCCGGATATCCCTCAGCATACTTATTGGTGAGGATGCTTCCCATAGCTGACATAACAGCAGGGCTTACCCAGTTCTCAGAAGCAATAAGCTCGATGTGGCTGTTCTGGCGCTCAAATTCGTCTGTGATGGCGCTTGCAATCTCCTGATCTTCTTTCTTGATGTCGTCAAGTGTATACATATATGTGTCTCCTTTTCTTTATTGCAAAATACTTGCATTATTTATCGCAATTATATGCTTCGCTGCGATTTATTACATTGATGCGCTACCGCGCAAAAATAATCCTTGCTACAATTCTACTATTTAAAGCAGAAAGTAGCAAGGATTATTTGATATATCCTTCATATTTAATTCTAATAAGTAACTATACCCAAATCAAATAACTAAAATCACATATATGAATACATTTAAAAAATACGGTCATCCTATAAAAAAGGAGGTCTGAAAAACATGACTACTGACCAAAAAGAAAAACGAAATGATGAATATAACAAATATGTAAAGCGCGTCACACCTACTCACTGCCTTTCTGCAAACATGCTTAAGGCATTCATACTCGGTGGCATCATATGCACTATCGGACAGCTCATAGTAAATACCTGCACACAATACTTTGGTTTAAGAGGTGATGAAGCCTCGGCCTGGTGCAGCATGATTTTGATTCTTATAAGCTGCGTACTGACATCGCTAAACCTGTATGCACCGCTTGCAAACTGGGGAGGAGCAGGAGCTCTTGTTCCTATAACCGGCTTTGCAAACGGAGTATGCTCATCCGCATGTGAGTTTCAGGTCGAGGGACAGGTATTTGGCATAGGCTGTCAGATATTCAAGATTGCCGGTCCCGTGATACTGTACGGCATATTTTCAAGCTGGGTGCTTGGTGTGATATATCTTGTTGTAACGGGCTTTTGATTGATTAGCATTTCAGCATGTATGTGTTAATTTGTCAATGCCTCAAATTATTTAGTAAGAGCCGATCTTGTGACCGGCTCCTATTCAGATCATTATATTACTGTTCTGATGCTTCTTTTTTAGTTTTTCTTTTCTTTTTATAGATTACAAAACCTGTTGGTACAATTATTGCTGCTGCAACAACACCCAGCACACCATAAAACAGCGGCTTGTTCTCAAAGAAAAGAATGAACGCGTTTGATGAAACTGTTATACCCTTGTAAATAAAATCAGTTGTATTGGTTCCACCATCTGTTCCGATAGAGCAGTCAGCGCAAAGTATTGCAACCTGCTGATTTACACCCTCCGGTACCTTAAATTTAATCTTTCCATCATTTCCATTCAGGTACTTTGTAAGTTCATCGCCTGACATATCAGAAATTACTTTCTGTTCTTTTCCATCTTTGTCAAGTATTGTGACCTTGACATGTCCAAGCTTTCCTCCATCATCTGTAGGAACAAGAGTTACGTTCTGTGATGTTCCTCTGTAATTACCGTCTTCCTCAATTCCACTGATTGTGAAGGTTGGAGCTGTCTTATCAATTACAAAATCAGCTGAAACGTTTTTCAAATCACTATATGCCATTGATGTGGCTTTGTCCTCTGACTCAACAACGAGATTGTATTCACCTTCATCATCAAAAAGTGATTTATTTACAGCATACTCGTATCTGTACCAGCTTCCGTCTCCTCCTGACTCTGTTACCTTGTAGTCGTTACCTTCCTTAAGGGCATTGCCATTAAGCTTGATATTGTAGTTTAAGAGTTCATCAGCATTAGTCTCGTAGAATACGATATCCTCTGCTGTCTCCTGAACATAATAGTCATTAACTACATCCATTGAGTAATCATTTAATGCAAATGTTGAGCCATTTCTGTTGACAGAGAAATCAATGAGATTATCTCCATCCTGCAGGTTTACAGTTGAAGTTACTCCATCTTCATCAACAATATTTACAGTATCATAGGCATTTCCAGCCTTGTCTACAGCTGCACATCTGAGTGAGTACATTCCATCCTCCTCGAGGTTTCCATACTCAATCCTCTCTCCATTTCCAACAGATGAAGCGCTTCCTTCTATTTCTTTTGTTGTAAAAGAACCATTCTCATATACTACAGCTGTCAGTACAGGAGTAAATGTGCCAAAGTTGGTATCTGTGCATTCAATAGCAAAACCAATATTTCCATCAGTATTGTTTGCTGAATTAGGATTTATTCCACTTATTGTTATGGCAGGCTTTGTAAGATCAACGCAGAAGCTCTGATTCTCAAGGTCAGTTGCCTTATTACCAGCCTTATCTGTGTATGCAAGTGTCCATGTGTAAACAGCGTCTGATGCAAAACTGATTGTTGCCGTATGTGTATCACCGCTTCCTGACCAGCCGCTTATTGTAGGAGCTGATGCAGGATTTCCATTGTCTGTCGCATTCATTGTAAGGACAACTCTGCTTGTCTCAAAATTGTGCTCCTGAATTGTCACAGTAGCAGTTCTCTGCTCCTTATAAAAGCCAGCCTCTGCTGCATTATTATTGTCATATGCTACTGAAATCACCGGAATAGTCTTATCTACAGTAAATTTTGTAGGTGCAAGTGAATTGCCATAATTGACATCACCGCTCTTGTTTCCTACGATATCCTCTGCTGAAATATTGAAGGTATAATCAGCATCGTTTCCATAGTATATTGTAGCAATATTAACTGTGTCATCTCCGTTTCCAGAGCCACCAACTGTAGTCCATCCTGATATAGAAGGAACACCTCCGGCACTGGCCTCTATTACAGGGATTACCTTTGCAGGGTCAAAGTTACGCTCAGTAACCTTAACTGTTGCTGTTCTTGACTCCTTAAAGTAAGTATCATCTCCAAATGTTGTATCTCCACTGTTATTATCATAGCTTACTTCTATCGTAGGTGCCGTGATATCAATCTTGATTACATTTGTTGTCTTGTATATATTTCCTGCATTATCTACAGCTGTCACTTCAATCTGTACATCATTGCTATTGTTGAGACCTGCATCAACCATGAAATTTCTTGATACTGACTTAGTCAGATCATTCAGGCTTCCTGCTGTTGCAGTGTATGTATACAAATCTCCTGTCTGTGTCTGCTGACCCAGGCTTGTCACCTTGTATGATACACTTCTGATACCTGAAACAACACCTGTTGCTGCATTGTCCGATACTGACACGCCAACATTAACATTTGAAGCGTAGATGCCATTGATATCAGTCGGAAGTGTTACATTAATCTTTGGAGCCTGTGTATCAAGCACTGCTCCATTTGTGCTGACATATGATACATTTCCTGAATAATCTACAATCTTCAGATAGACAACATAGTTCATGTCATTTTCCGGTAAACTGATAGCATATGAGCCATCCTTACCAGTTGATTTCATCGGTGTCCATGATGTAACTCCTGACACATCCGCAAATACACCATCCTTGTTTGAAACGTTGTAGCTTACTTCTTTTACTCCGCTGAATTCATCTCTTACACTACCTGAAACATACATCTTTCCCTTAGAGAAACGCGAAATCTCGTATTTGCCACCATTTAAGATATTCTTCCAATCTGCAAATGACGTCCATGTAGTGTCAGTTCCCTGTGACAGATAATTATACTTCATGTTACCTGTTGGATTTTTCTTATCAATAATAAATGTATTAGATTTATTGATTTTGTATCCATCTGCTTTATTCTCAGCCAAATCCTGTGCTTCTACACGGACGGTATACTTATGATCATTGGTAAACGTAACAGTAAGTGTACTTACAGCATCTTTTCCGGCTCCAAGAGTCCAGTCACTATCCTTTACGATACCATCAGGAAGCTTATCACTATTATTGATATCAACTTCTTTTCCGCCATCCTCTGATACCCAGATATTTACAAGCTTCGGATTAAAGAATACACTGTTTTCCTTAACCGATACTTTAGCTGTACGCTTTGTATTGTAATACTCAGCACCATCAACTACACTGTATGCAGCCTTCTCAGTGGCATACTCTACATTAATCTCCGGCTTTGTCGTATCAATCCTGAATGTCTCATCTTTCTCATCATCCTTCAGGCTGACAACTGTCTCATTGTCTGCTGTGTCTATAACCTGAACATAGACATTGATTGCACCGAGATTATCTGCTGAATTAGCAAACTTATCCGATATTGTTATCGGAATATTCAGCTTGTCATTTGTTCCTGCCTGTTTTTCTGGGAGAATACTATTAACATTTTTATTTGTTGTATCAGCCCAGGTTTCCTCTGTCGGTACATCTCCGGCAGCAGTTACATAGTACTTGATTGATTTGATTCCTGATGTAGCATCATTTGCTGTTACATAAAGCTTCACATCTCTATTGTAGAAATGCTTTGCACCCTCAAAGCCACCCTTGTCACTAAGGCTGTTTTTCATTTCCTTGTCAAAGCTTATACCTGCTGTAGGATGTGTTGTATCAAACTTGATTGTCTGACTACATTCTGTCTTATTTCCTGCTTTGTCATACGTTTTAGTTTCAACATAAAGGTTCTTTGAATCATAATACGCATCTTTCGGAATTGTTATTGTTCCTGTCAGATCACCATTATCTGATTTCTGCAATGTATCTGCAGTTAATGTACCACTTGTCAGATTTTCGTTTGAATCCTTGCTGGCTTTTACAAAATATTCTACTTTATCAACACCTGATGTCGCATCTGATGCTTTTACACTAAATGTTGCACCGGAATTAAACCAGCCATCCTGGTTAGCACCAGCATTTACTGTCAAATCAGCAGTAGGGTTTGTTGTATCAAACTTAATTGTCTGACTACACTCTGTCATATTTCCGGCAAAGTCATATGTATATGTTGTGATTGTCAAATTACCAGTATCATAATCAGCCATATCAGGTATGCTAATACTATTTGTATACTCTTTTGCATCACTTTCAACACCGGTTATTAATTCTACCGGAGCATCAGCACTTCCTGCAACATAAGTTCCATCAGTTCCATCAGTTCCATCTGCTTTTTTAATTGTATAGCCTACTTTTTCAATTCCTGAAGTATTGTCCTGCGCAGTAACAGTGAATGTAGCACCATTGGTAAACCACTTATCACCATCAACTCCCTGTTGTAACTTCAATTTTGCAGTCGGAGCTGTAAAATCATACTTTGCTGTAACCTTTGTATCAGCTGATGACACGGACTTATTTCCAGCTACATCTACAGTATCTACGTCAATAGTTAAATTATTGGAATCATAAGCTTTATCTTTTGAAATAGTTATATTTCCTACAACCTCTGTATAAGCTCCGGAAGCATCTAATTTCTTGTCAATAACATTTACCTTTCCGGTTTTCATTTTCTTGCCATTCAGGTAAATATAATAATTAATAACCGGATTTTCATTTTCTGCCTTAATACCACTTGTTACATCCTTTGCCACAACAGTATAAGTCAAGGTATCTTTATTCCAGCCTTTGCTATTATCTAACTTCAAGTTCTCATCATCTCGGGTGATGGTAACTGTTGGAGCCTGTTTATCAATATTGATTATTTTTTCAACTGTTGAAGAGTTATTAGCCCTGTCATAAACTGTTATTGTAGCCTTAAGAGCCTTTGTATCGGCTGCATAATAATCACTCTTTTTAAGATCAAATACTGTTGAATCATCATTCAAGGTTCCAAGCTTTGTGTCTTTCAACTTGACAGTACCAGTAGCTGTTCCATTGTCTTTCAGCCCTTCAAGCTTATACTCATATCTGTCAATACCGGAAAGATTATCAGTAGCCTTTACTTGTAAACAAACCTTTGATTGTTTCCACAAATCTGCATTTTCGTCTTCAAGCTTATTTTTATCACTATCTACTATATTGACTTCTGTGATTTCAGGTGCTTCGTTATCGATTATAGCACCTTCTGTACTTATATATTTTACATTTCCACTGTTATCTACAATCTTTATATATACTATATATTTATTATAGGACTTGTCTAACGACTCACAAAAGCTGTATCCATCATCTGATTTATTTATTTTAATTTTTTCCCAATTACCAGCAGATAAACCGTTTAACTGCTGCTCTGATAAAACTGTATCCGTATCCAGTTTATTTACATAATAGCTGACTGTCCATATGCCGGAATTTCCGTCAGTCACACTACCTACGATATCCAACTGATTTTGTTTAAAAATAGATATTGCAGGGAATGAGTTTAATAGAATTTTCCACCAGTTACCAATTGCATTTGTTTTATCTGTTGAGAACTGGACTTTTCCAGCTGGAGCATCCTCATCAATATAGAATTCCTTTGATTTGCTATCAGCTACAGTAGCTTCCTCCGTTTTATTTCCTGCTAAATCCTTTGACGAAGCTTCAATTTTGTAAAGATGATTACCTGTAAATTTAAGCTTTGCAGTATATGAACCATCTTTATTGTCAGTCCAGATTTCATTATCTGTTTTTACAATAGCAGCACCTTGTACTTCTGCCTTGTTATCTAATATATTTACTGCCTTTTTATTATCAACCGCTACTTTAATTTGAGTAGCATTTTTGTTAAAAGAGGCATCTGTTACAGTAATCTGTGCATATCTGTCATGGTTGTAGTATTCTACCCCATCCTTTAACTGTGAATAATTATCATTAGTTGTATTTTCATCAGCTGAAGAATATGCAATACCTACAGTTGGTGCAGTATGATCAAAGTGGAACTTTTTATCGTCAGAAAGTGATGTAATTTTTTCATTTCCTGCTTTATCCGTTACCTTGACATACACATTTCCTGCATTTGTGGTATCTGTAAATGATATCGTTACACTCTTAGCATCAGCTCCAAGATTTTGAACATTTTCAGCATCCCAATTGAAGCTTTTAATGTCCCATCCTGAAGCACTTGTCACATCATCTGTGAGATAAACTGCTTTTATATCAGCGATACCTGAAAAATTATCAGTAGCACTGATACCTACAGATATTTTATCAGTAAAATAATATTTACCTTCATTACTATTCAATGACAACTCCGCATTAGGCAGTGCTGTATCAAATTTGATTATCTGAGTCTGTGTATCAGATTTTAGACCTGCATTATCGTATGCTGTAACATTAACCTTGATTTCTTTATTGGCAAATTCACTTGCCTGTAGTGTAATCAAATAGCTTCCATCAGCATTAGGATTAACTGTTGTTTCTTCAAGAAGCGGCTTATCTTTTTCATCTGTCACTGTATACTTAACAGCCGCAAGCTTTGAACCATCATCAGACGGTGAAGCTGTAATTTTAACATCTTTGTTTACCCAGTCTGCATCATTATCCTTTGCTATGGAAAGTGTAGGTTTTACACTATCATAGTTGTATGCTCCACTTACTGTTCCCTCATTGATATAAGATACATTTTCATTGTCTGAATTTTTCTTTTCCTGTCCAATAACAAGAGAAAATTGATTTTCGCCCTGTGTGATACCATTGGCATCTATAGCAATTTCTTCTACAAAGCTGCCATCAGAATCTTTGATTTTATAACCATCTTTTGCCTTGATTTTAGTCACTTCTGAATACCAGATTTTTCCATCTGAAGCAGTATTTGATGTTCCAACTACCTCACAATATTTTCTAAAATCATCGTAAGCATATGGCTTTATTGTTGTAGTATATGTTTTCTCTGCACTGTTATATCTGTCATCCTCTGCAATAGCAGCCTTGATTGTAACTTTTACTCCATCGGCACTGTTATTATAGCTCTTTGCAGTCCATTTACCATTGTTTGCAAAATCAGCATCCTGTGTGATGTAACCTTCTCCGGTAACCACACTATAAGTGATTTTTCCTTTCGCATCATTAGCACTTGATTTTGCTATTGTTGAAATCTCATCGCCTACATAAACCTCTGCATTTTCATCAGTAAATGAAAGTATCTGGTCTAATTTTGCAATTGCTACATCAGACTGTTCGATTGTCTTATAACTATCACCATCAGATAGTGTAGCCGTAAAAGAAACTTTTCCGGCTTTCTTTATAGTTACTTCACCAGTAGTTTCATCAACAGCTGCAGTTTCCTGATCTGAAGATGCATATTTAATAACACTATTATTATCTGCACCTTTGACAGCAAGTGTTGGTTTAGTATCTAGTTTCCAGTCCTTAAAAACTGTGGTGAAGGCAAACTCTGTATATGTGTCCTGAACCATTGCAACCTCTGTATAAGCTGGACTGTCAGAAGCCTTCACAGCGGTGCATTCCTTCTTCCAGAAAAGATATCCATCAGAAGATATATCCACAGAGTACTTACTGTCCTTGACAAGACCTGTCACATCAATTTTTATGCTATTTAATGCTACAAGCTTAGCATCCTGCTGTTCATCTGCCTGTCCGGCAGGCTCATTTGAATTGTCAGAGCCACTTTCTGAGCCTGTATTTTCAGTATCCTTGCCAGCAGCATCATCCTTACCGGTATCAGTATTACCCGGATTGTTATTACCTGAATCGGTATTATCTGGATTTTTATTATCTGGATTTGTATTTCCAGAATCAGTTTGTGCCTTAACCACTTCGGTCCTAACAAACTTTTGCTCAACTTCTTTTCCGGTACTGTCAGTAACAGTTACCTTGATATCATCTTTCTTGGCCCAGTCCGAAGCACCTGTCACCTTAAGGTAGATAGCACCATTTGTGTCATTCGCTTCAACTATCGTGAAGTTTGCCGGCAAAATGGTGACAACCATAAGTAGGGCCATTAAAAAGGCCATCATGCGTTTTCTCATGCTACTCACTCCTTTGCTTTAAATTATTTCATCTGTATGTATAAAGGTAATATCCTCTAATACCATAAACTGATTGAGAACTGTTGTCTCGCTTGGATTCTGTGACATATTTGAGGAAAGTACCGTTGTTTCCCCAACATTCTGCGGACTGAGAACTGTTGTCTCATTTGAGTAATTCTGTTCAAGAACCATCGTCTCATTACTTTCATTATCTGTATCCATTCCACCAGACGCCTGCTGTTCTAGCTTCATCGTGCTGATTTTTTCTGTATGAACCCCAAAACCACTTGTGATTCCACGTCTTTGCAGATTTCCCGATGGAGTCATTTTATCTGTCAGTCTGCCTCTTTCCAGATTAACTGCACTTGCCTTATAACCTTTTCCACCGGAGGCTTCATTCTGCTTTCTAATATTTTCAATTGCCTTTTTTGCATTTCTGCCTGTTAAATCGCCAATTACATTTGGAATTTTAAGTGTAATAAATAGTATCACTGAAACCACAAACATTACAGCACACGATATGGCACCCACGATAAAAATCAGCCTGTAAATATCATATGTCATTCTTTCTCAGCCTCCTTTACCGTGTTTATCTTCTGCTTTGTCGACTCGATGTTGTCCTGAAGCTTTTTCATATCATCTGCAATAACCGATTTGTCAACCTTAGTCGAACTGTCTGAAATATCATCCAAAAGTGCAATCACATCATCCTTGGATGTCACCTCCATAAGCGGAGAAATATTGTTGTTTATAATATCATCTACTTCATTCCACACCTGAAGCTTTGAATCCACACTGTCAAACTGTTCCGATTCCTTTTCCAGCTCTGTAACCTTTTTCCAAAGATTTGCATACTCATCATACATCTTCTCTGTCTGCTTAACCTTTGCTCCACCATATTGGCTTATGAGATCCAGACAATCGGAGATATCACAATATATCTGTGCAACAGGATATTTCTGTACAGCATCCTTGTACCACTTGGCGGCATTGGCATATCTGTCCTTTTCCACATTTATATCATAGTAGAAAAGAAAGCTCTCACCATACTGGTAGCAGACCTCCTGATACCCGTCAGGATTTTTCTTTTTCAAATCCGAAAGCACATCATACGTCTGCGAATATCCGTCACTGTTTTTTCTATCCAGTCCGACCTGTATCTTTGCAAGTATGTTTGCCTCATCCTTGTCCAATACAAAATCACTTGTAAGCATATCATTCAGCTTCAGATACGCATCTGTTCTGGTAGGGTCTGTAATTATCGCATTGTAATAGTCCTCATAAGTACCTGCCGTTTTCAGAATGTTATCATAGTTTTCACTTTTTTTATTCTCGGCTGAAACATATCCCCATATAGAGGTTGCTCCCAAAATCACTGTAATTACCGATGTAGTGATAAAAGCTGCAAGCTTTCTTTTTTGTTTTTTTCTATATATATCATCTATCTCATCATAGTGCTCAAGAGCATACATCAGCTCTGCCGCATTCTGATATCTGTTAGCCGGATTAGGCTGTGTACACTTTAAAATGATTCTTTCAAGACCACCTGACAGACTTGGGTTTATCTCTCTGATCGGCCTGATTTCATAAGGCGGCTCACATGGGTTCTTTCCTGTAACCAGATGATATAGTGTAGCACCAAGACAATAAATATCTGTCCTGCCATCCGTCTGTCCCATTCCTCCAAACTGCTCCGGAGCTGCATATCCCATAGTTCCGAGACATGTCGTATCAGCCAGATTTTTTTCTTTAAACTCTCTTGCTGTTCCAAAGTCAATAAGTGTGATATTGCCATCAGGCTTAAGCATGATATTGGCAGGCTTCATGTCACGATATATGATAGGTGGATTCTGTGAATGCAGATATCCAAGTACATCGCACAGCTGCTTAGCCCAATGAATCACATCATCCTGAGGCAATGCGCCATACTCTTCAATAGCCTTGCTAAGTGAATTTCCCTGTATGTAATCCATGACGATCAGGAATCTGTCGTCATCCTCTATGACGTCCACAATATCCGGCAGATAAGGATGATTAAGTTTTTTTAGCATGTCTGTCTCAGCCACAAGACTCTGCTTCACAACCTCAAAATCCTTTACACCGTCTTTTCGTACCTCTTTAATAGCCCACTGCTTATTTGCTTTTTCGTTCATAGCCAGGTATACGATACTCATCCCACCATGGCCCACTTCATTCAGTATCTTGTATTTTCCATCAACAAGAGAACCAATCTCAAGCATAAACTTTCCTCCTACTGTACCTTAATCAGCGCTGCTGTGATATTGTCTCTCTCCCTACGCTGCATGTTGAGTTCTATCAGAGAACGAAGCTGCCTATTCATCACATCCCTGTTTGTCATAAATGATGGTCTGATTGCCTGATAAATCTCATCAGATGTAATCTCATGTCTGAAACCATCCGAACAAAGCAGAAACTCCGTACCACTTTGCACATCTCCAAAAAACATGTCAGGATTAACAATCTCAGAAGCACCCACACACTGTAAAAGCACATTTCTGCGTGGGTCTGTTTTAGCCTGCTCTATTGTCATATGACCGAGTTCTATCTCTCTACCTACAAATGTCTGATCCTTTGTAAGCTGTATGAGCTTATCATTTACAAGATATGCTCTTGAATCACCGACATTCATCAGATAGTATCTCATGTCAGTGACAAGAAGCGCTACTACAGTGGTTCCAAGATTAACGCCCTGACCTGCTCCATACTGTTTGATTTTTTGATTCTGATTTGCTACTATACTCTCCCACTGTGCCCTTATTACAGAATCCTCAATATATCCTGGTCCATTCTGACAAATCATCTGCAGATCATCATTGACCCACTTATCAAATGCTCTTATAACCGTGGCACTGGCAAGCTCACCCTTCGCAAGACCTCCCATACCATCACACAATACTGCAAAAACCATATTCCCAAGATTGGTAAAAATACGTTTCATCATTATGCTGTCCTGATTTGTTTTCTTGACCGTTCCCACATCTGTCTGGGCTGCAATTTCGTAATCCATGCCATTTCCTCAATATATGTAATATTTAACCTGTGATTTTTGTTTACTAGTACATGAAAAATTCAAAATCCTCATTCGCCAGTCTGATTTTTGTTCCATGCTCGATTTTAGTCTCCACATTGCTCTGAATCATTGAACCATTCACATATGTATGGTTTGTTGAATTGGTATCAACAATATAAAACTCATTGTCCTTGTTAATGATATTTGCGTGGCTTCTGCTGACCGCTGTATTGTCACTCACAAAATAATCCACATAGCTTCTTTCTTTGCCTATTCTAAATACCGGCTTGTTGAGTTCTATTCTCTCATTATTCTTTATTCGAAGCAGATAAGGCTTAATAATCTGAGCCTGTGATGCTCCCAAAACAGTGGTCTCTCCAGCCTCTGAACCGACTCCAAGCACTGTAGTCTCTCCAAAATTACCGGCCTTTGTCATGTTCTCCAAAATCTGTGGTGGAACTGATGGATTTCCGGTCATGCCTGTATTTGTATTTTGATTCTGCACCGGGCGCTCCTTGAGGGAAGTGATGGTTTCTTCTTCCTTC
>ERZ859732.640-NODE-640-length-13490-cov-5.718720_pt1 | contig 13490 bp, 17 predicted proteins | sample MGYA00510123_ERZ859732 | MGnify/ENA primary metagenome ERZ859732 (study PRJEB30046, sample SAMN00715133) | human gut metagenome | study: EMG produced TPA metagenomics assembly of the A metagenome-wide association study of gut microbiota in type 2...
TAGTCACGGTAAGGGGTGACCGAATATCATTGAAATGGTAGGTAAATGTAATGAAATACAGTAAATGCGAAATCATGGAAATGGCGGCAAAAATCCGCAACGCTACCCAATGGAGTGATGTGTACAGCGAAATTATATCACTTTGTGATGCGGCTGACGGTGAAACTTTTGAAGGAATTGTATATAAAGCCGCTGAGAAACTTGGCGTAAGGGTTTAAGGAGAACAAAATGGAAAACATGAAATTTATTTTGTATATCTTTATCGCTTTATTAGGTTTTGTCATGTGCGGCATGTGCCTATACACCGCAATATCGTCGGAAGACAACAACATAAAAATGTTGTTTTGCACAATTGTAAGTGCGGCAGTAGCTACAATATCACTACTTTTTGCAGGCGGAGTAATAAAATGAATACCACACTTAATTAAAAAGATGGGAGGAACGTAAAATGACAATTTCGGAGGCTTTGAAACAATTAATTTCGATTCGCGTTGACATCAAATCGCACATTCAGAGTTTTCCCGATGAGCGCATTTTTCGCGATGATTTGGATGCTATTAATATGGCAATTCATATTTTTAAAGATATGTTAAAGGAGAATGAAAAAAGAAAATGAAAATTTGTACCACACAAGACATAAATATCGGCAATCTTTTAGATGCGTTTTTTGCCGAACACTCCGATATTGATTCATGGTTGAAAGTAATATATTTCCTTATGTTCAAAAAAGGGGTTACATCGTTCAACATTGACGAGAAACACCTTGAAATATATGTTGAAAACGGTGCTCTTAATATAATATATTCAACGGAGGAACAATGATTAAAATAAGTAAACCACAATAAAACGCAACAACCCCAGAACTGCTAATCTTCTGGGGTTGTTGCGCTCTTAAAACTAAGGAGGCAAGAAAAAATAATATGTTGGCCGAAAGACTTTTCCCTTTGCACAATGCTATTATAGCACACTTCATTTCATCTTGCAACCAATTTTTACCAATTTACTAAAATATATTATGTGTATGTGATATTATTATCACTATCAATCGTGCAAGTATGAATTGTTGCCGTTTCATCATAACCGATAAAAGTTAACTTTGTTGGCGTGATTATCGTATTTCGCATAATATATATCGAATTACGATTATTTTCTGAACTAACCTTAACATCAACAACAACGCCCCTTGTTATATTAAGGTAAATTGTAGAAAATGTGCTATCGGCTGTGAGTGATCCATCAACCTTTTTTACAATTCCTACATGTGCAAATTTACTGTCAGTATATGTTTTTGCGCTTGTAAGTGTTGTTTCATCTTGTGTATCCGCGTATGTTTTCGCCGCCGCAAGTGTTTCACCGCATTTCGTATTAGTATATATTGTGGCCGCTTTTTGAACCGCCGCGTCTTGCTTATCAGTATATTCTTTCGCCGCCGTTAACGTTTCCGAACAAGCATTTCCTACATATTCTAAATTTGCCGCAAATGTGCGTGCGCTTGCCGCTGTTGCTGTCGGTACAGTAATTCCGCTGTCAGCGGTAATTAATTTATAAAATCTCGTTGTTTCGCGAAAATCAGTAGAATTATAAAAAGACGTATTACCTAAAAATTGTACATCACTCTCAAATACCGTATTTTCATTTACTGTAGCAAAAATGAGCTCTTTTATGTTAACACTCTCATTCGAAAGAATTTCCACAATATTTTCTTTCTTGCCGTTAAATTGAACAAATATAATTGCATTGTTTGAGTAAAAGGTTGGAATACCAATAGCAACCTCATTGTCCGTTTTTATTGTAACAAACACAATTCCTTTTCGCATTCCTTCCGCAATTTCAGCAAAAGTTTTATTTGCTTTTATCGGTTTTGCTGTAACATCAATCTCAACCCACATAACCGATAATTTATCGATATTAAGATCATTTATAGCTTGCGCAAGATCCTCAATGTCGCCGTGGTTTGCGTTTACAGCATCAACGATAACATTTATGTGATACAATAGTTTCCATACCATTTCCAAAAATGATAAATTACCGTCAAGCACGCACGGAATGACTGGAGTATAAACCGAATTAAGCGGAATATTAACTTTTTCCAATTCTTTATCTTTTATAGTAATCATTATATAACCCTCCGATTAATATATATTCATGAAACATACTTCAAGCTCATCGAATATTTGTTTATTAATATTTATAATTGTTTCTCGATACTCAAGCAACATTGCGCTGAATGTTGCGGAATTTCGTTTTCCAATAACATGATTTATATATTCATCAGCATTATTGAAGTTTTCTGTTCCGTTATCGGTTGTTCGGCCTGTATTTTCCGTTCGGCTTGTTGCGTTTCCGTACGTTTCGCCGTGATTTTCTTCGTTTAAATCTTGCGTTGTACTTGAATTGCGCTTATTTTCATTTGTTCCGTTGCTTGTAGTATTACTGGTTGTTTCAGCGGTATTTGTTCCGTTTTCCCTTGTTTCGCTATTATTTGCGGTATTATTTGATTTTTTGCGATAATTTGTTAAATAATAATTATCGTTTATGCCGTTAACGCCGCTCACACTTGTTTGTGGCGTGTCGCTATAAGCATCTGTATCAATGCCGCTGATATTTGATTCCGCGTTTGTGTTTCGGTTTGTATTTTCAGTTGTTGACGCCGTTGCTGTTGCTGTGTTCGTTGCTTTTCCATTGTCAGTGATATTTTGATTTTCAGTGTTATTTCGGTTTATATTATTGTCGGCTACTGTATTTTGACTGCTTTCCGCGTTCACGGTTGACGATGAATTACCTGTGTTTACAGTATTTTTTTCACCACCTTGCGATCCATGGTGCTCTTCTGTATAATCAACATCGTTCAGCGGATTAAATTCCAACATTGCACTTTTATAAAGCTGATTATAGTAAGGCATAATTTCACGGAGTTTTCGTGCAAGATAATAATTAAACAGCCCGTATGTTTCAGCACCGATTTCACGCATGTAAAAATGAAAAAGTATTTCATGTTCTAAAACATTGCGGTATGATTCATCATATATCGGAAACCGAAAATTAAATATTTTCGGTTGCGCCGCTGTAATAATTTCATCTATTGTTTTTTCGTTTAATTCGGCGGGCGTGAATCCGCTTTGTACTTCGCAAATATATCGTAATTGTGACGTATAATTACTCATTTTTTATAACCTCTTCATTCTTTCGGTCTATTTCAGCAAATTTTACTTTAATGTTTAAGTTAAACATTTTATTGATTTTAGCTACTGCCTCTTCGCGTGCCTTCAATCTCGTTAAGCGGGCAATCTCAACGCCGCCGAAATTCGCGGTAACTTCATCAGAAACTAGTCGTTCTTTTTTATCGGTATTGGCGTTATCTATTCCAAAATACGTTAATGCCTCACTGATAATTTGGCGTTTTAGTATCTGTAATTTATCGGCGATATAAGGGGTTGTAACATCAAGCACATTTATTTCCGATAAAGTACTTAACCCTTTTGTACCAAATATAAAGGGAATATTGCCGTCATACTGTCGGAAAAGATTCTCCATTGTAAGCCGTTGACTATCTTCCGTCAATATAATTTTCGGTGTTTTTTGTCCTTTTACATTAACATCGATAATTCTTTCACATTCCGAAATACGTTTTGCGTATGACCGCAAAGCCAAAATTTCATTGGAACGTGTAGAATTATTCCATATTATAACAGAATTTTCATTGCTTAGGTTTTTGTTACGATAATTTACAGCAGGTGAAAACGCTACGCGCTTAAACGGCTCGCGGTATATATCAAAGGTTGAGCTACTGTAAAATTGAAGAACAACGAACTCTTCCAATTCCTCATCGTAATAAAACAGTGCTTTTCCATCAAAACACAATATCATTTCAATAAATCTTGCGTCAATTTCTGGCGGCAAATTCTCATATTTAATACCCGCCACTGCAATTTCCGTAATGCGGTTGAACCAAAAATTATATGATTCAATATTTTCGCGTTCAGCCTCTTTCCGGAAACGCTGTGTTATACTCATACTATTTCGTATCATTTTAAACCTCCATTATTCCAACGGTTTATTACGAACTTTATAATTGCCAACGTTCGCATTGTCCACCCAAAACGTAATACCTTTATCAAATATTTGCGCAATTTTCGCCCTTGCGGCGGAATTGCAGGCCTCATACTCGTTATTTGCGCTGGCTCGAACAACGCAACCTTTAGTTTGTATAAAAGTAAAATTTTCCCTATTATGTATTGCAGGTGTTTCAACCTTATGGATCGCATAACCGTAATGCGTAAAATAATCATCTATAATTGTTACATACTCATCACGCGGCCGCAATATATAAGCACGAAATGTTTTATTTCCCATTGAATATAATGCAGTACCAGTAATATTACCGCTCACTTTCGGAGGGATTCGGCTTGCTTTATCGACATCCGCTAAAATATGACCAACTGACGTTGCACCGCTTACTATCATACCGCCGCCAATCGGTAGTGCCGCTCCACCCGATCCGCCCGCAATTGCAATACCACCCGCAATTTGGCCAACTGCTAAAGCACTTGATAAAAGTAAATTGGCGGAATTTTCCGCAAGATATGTTTTAAATGAATCACTTACCCATGCGCATTGCGGAAACCCTGTCATAATACACATTTCGCTGAAATTTTTTGAACTTCCTTTATAACTTATCGGAATTGCACTAACACTTTGTGTTGGTGCTAAATCACTTTCAATATTAAATGTGATACTTCCCAGCCCGTCACCTGTGGTACTATCATCAAAATCATACAGTTTACCTTCCGAACCTGTTGAAACATAAAGACAATAAAACGGCGCAGTGAAAAGTTTATTGTTGTTTACATTCACGCCCAAAAATTTAGGATCTCTTTTTATTGTCCATACAAGATCTTGTAACCCACCTTCAAATTCTGTTGGCGTCAACACAATTGATATTACACCTTCCACTTTGTCAGCGTGATTTGTTACAATATCTTTTATTTTGTCTCTTGCATCAACTACCCATACACCACTCCCATTTGCAATACTTATTTTGCCGATTTCCGTTCTCTCGAGTGCACTATACATCCCCTTTACCAACTCGCCGCCCGCAGGCTCATAATTTGCGGGGTTGAAAGATGAATACATTATAACACTCCAATTATTCCCGAACGGTGCTTTACTTTCGCTGTCAACAACGTATTCACCGATTGATATATTTTCCTCTACACGGTTTGAACCTACCCAATCTTCATAAACATGATTTCGTTCAATCCAACATGCAGGAATTTCACAATACAGTTTAAAGGACTGGATAACATCTATTTCAAATTCTATTTCGCATGTGTTATCATTTATATAAAATATGTTCTTTATAAACGCATAAAACCAACGGTTTAAATAACCCGTATTTTGATACCTCAAATAATTACAGCCTATCAATGTATCGGCTGTAAACGGCAATCGGATTCTTCCGTTTTCCCGAACGTATATTGCTTTATCCGCGCTGTATACAACCCATTGCGCAAAAAATGAGTTTTGCGCGGATACACTTGCAAAATAAAGTGTGTGTTCGTAATTAATATCAATGTTGATATTATTAAATAATTGAATTTTTGAATTTGGACTTGGTGCTAACATTGTTTTACGGCGGGCAATAGGTTTACTATCGCCCGCCTTTTCTCCTTTACAATATTTTATTTACCTTTGTAAACAGTAATTGTTGCGGTTGCTCCCTTTGAAGGATTTTCGTTCGAATCAGCATTAAGCGTCAGTGTTGTTGCTGTTTCATCGGCACCGATAAATACCGTTCCGCGAACGTCAACATATGTCTTACTTGAATTCGCTCCCTTAAGTGTCCATTTTACAGTTTTATTAAAGAATCCCGTTCCGCTAACTTTTGCGTTAAACTGTATTTCGCTGTTCGGAACAACCGTTGCGCTTGCGGGCGAAATGGTAACAGTGTTAACCGCCGCCACGCTGTCGCTGAAAGTCGCGGCAGGCGCAAAAGGCGAAACACTAATGATCTTCCAACAATGAAGGAATGCATTAGTATACAATCCATCTGGGTTGCGAATATCTTCCATGGTGATAAGTCGGTCATATATTTGGAGGAAATCATCGTCTATAATGACGGCAGGGATTTCACCCAATTCGACAAGTTGTTCACTTGTAATACCTTTAAGCGTTGCGGATGTTACATTTCCGTTTGCGTCATATGTAATATTTTCGCAAGTTTCGGGCGCACACTGTGCAAGTCGATTAATATCGATGTCGCCGAATGAATCGACAAGCAAGCGTTTTGACAAAAACTCTGCTTTTTCCATGTTGAACGCCGCCGCAAGAACGTTAACATCCATTGCCGCATCAAAATCAGCGGTAACAATTACTGTTTGTTCTTCGTGCTTTGAATGAGTTTTTACACCCGAAATATTATAATTTCCAGTCAAAAACTTCATTTTATTAGAAGTTGCTTTAATTTGTGTTACAACCGATTTAATATTGTCGTCATTGGAAAGTGACGGGATTGAAATACTCTTGATATTTCCGTTTACAATATTAAGCGCAACCAGATATTTCATAACATTAAATTCATCATAATTATTCGCGCTTGCAAGGGATTCATATATTTTCTCAATAAGAGAGTAAAGCCCATTTTCAGTTGTGAACGCCGCTGACAAATCCTCATTTGAAATTGTAGCAGGATATTTAACTTGATAGTTTACAATATGAAATGCCGCGCGAATATCGGGAATGCGTCTTTTAAATACTGTTTCACTTGAAACGGAAGGATTATAAAGTTCCGCATTTGCAATATTTACGAAAATCTCTTCAATGGTTTCGCCCAATGACAGAACTCCCTTTTTAAGTCGTTCCCACGGATTTTCATACATTTTACTTGTTACTGTAACAAGGATAATTCGGTTGATAAGATCCGTTGCGAACGCGTTGCGCAAATTAGGGCTATCCATAATAATTTTACCAATTGCGCGGATAGAATCTGCATCGGTTGCAGTGAACGGAATATAATTCTTATAGTTTGTTGAAAAACCTTCGTTTATAATTCCGTTGATAACATCTTTAGACACATTTGTCAATACATAATTTTTAGGTCTTGTAGGCATATGTTTATTCCTCCGTAAACAAATCGTTTATTTTAATTTCCTTTTTTTCGTCTTCGGCTTCATCTTCTGCAAGCTTTTCGTCTTCATCACCTTCGCCGAAAAAACGTTCTTTATATCGTTTCTTAAGTGAATTATATTTGTTTGTGACTTCTATCAATTCTTCCGAATTATCAGCGAAAGAATCGGAAAAATCCTCAAGAAAAGCTATAGCGTTTTCGCTTTCATCCTCTCCGATAAAACTCTTCAAAGATTGAAGTAATTCTTCTTTAGTACGTTTCATATTAGTATTCTCCATTCAGCACGGTTACACCGTTTATTTGTACTTTTACTTTTGCCATTTTACCGTTTACCGACAACATCTCATCAAATCCCGCCTGTGATTTCGGCCCCCATTTTCCATCAATCTTTCCGACATCATATCCGTTTGCAGATAGGGCCCTTTGCATCAACTCAAATTTTTCACCGCGTTGCATCGGACTCGTTACCCTAAATCGTGTTCGTTCAATTTCGGGAAAAACAAGTATTTTGTTGGGAATACCGTATTCGTTCCAACCGTCATTAAGAGTAGACATAATAATTCCATCTACAAAGCTTTTTGCCTCAATAATAAGCGGAACTCCGTTTGCGTTTTGTCCGACTACATACCCGACATGGTGAATTCTGCCGCTTGAGTTGCGCTTAAAAACACAAGCACCTGCCGCAAGCTCGCCTTTTTCGGTAATATACTCAAGTGCCTCATCGTCTTTGATACCGCACCAATTTGTATAGTTACCCGCCGCGTTGTTATCCTGTCCGACAAAAGCATCAATCAATCCGTTGCAGTCATACAAATATGCGTTGTCTGTTATCCATTTTTGCGTTTTACTGTCGAACTCGGCTTTACTGTAATTTGACTGATAATATTTAGTATATGCATAATCAAGCCGCCATTGCGTTGCTTTTTGTCCCGTTGTACCCATCAAATAATGTGCGGGTACTGTTCCAATCTCGCTATCGGTTACGCCGCAATAATAAGTGCCTGCCAATAGTTTATTCTTAGGCAACCGCTTGAAAAGATATTTTACAAAATCCTCTGCATTTTTCATTCTTTGCTCAACCTTTCGTAAAGTTTGTTGACAATAAGAGTATTATTTTCAATAGTTTTTCTTAGCTCATTCACTTCTGTTTTATGGTCGTTCATAATTTCGTTTATAATTTGCTGGTTTTCCTTATCTTTTTTGACAATGTAACATGCAAGTGCTATCATCGCCGCAATTGACACGCCGTAAGTTGATATAATCTGAATCCATTGTTCCATAAATGTAAATCCCCTTTTTACTATAATTGCAAGGGAGCTGTTTAACGTTAGTTTGTAAAACCTATTCAGCGGTTCAGTCGGTTTCACCCGTTACGTTCTGAACTCGCAACGTTATTTTGAACATGCTCCCCGCAAAATTATTGTAACACATAAGTTTATTTTTGTCAAGCGCGTATTAATTTAAATGCGTTCGAAAACTCATTTTTTATTTTTACCGATTCATAGCGAACCGCGCCCACATTATACATGTTTCGTAAAGTCTGCAAACATATTGACTTTCGAACCGCTAATAACATATTGGGTTGCAGATCCGAATTTGTCAACGCATATTTTATTAAACAGCTTTCATCAATATCACGGGATATAAAAATTAATCCTTCTTTATAATCTACCCATATTCCGTAATTATTATTCATATATAATATTGTAAAATAATATTTCGCCGTTGGGGTTTTCTTTTGAACAAAATTTTTATTATCTCTCAAAAAATCGTTTTCCATATTATATTTGCCGTATGCCGTACCGTTTATAATTGAGCCAAAACGCGTTTTCATTGCGGCATTTGTATATTCTTCATTCTTTATTACCTCTACCAATATTTCATTATTAATGCGCTTTATAGTTTTATTTCCGTACGGCGGCACAATATTAAAATAGTCAAAATACGGATTAGAAATTGTATACGCATTCGACAAAAAGAAAACTACAACATCTCGCAATCTCGCAATTGTAGAATATAATTCTAAAAAATTGGTTACTTCATCCTGCAAATAGTGATATACGCCTTTATCAAGAATGAATTCATCAAAGCATATTTTGCTTACCTTCGGAAAAGGAATTGATTTTAGGATCTTACCTGTTGATAATGCTTGCGCCTGTCCTGCATACTCATCATTGATATAAAACATATTTCCTTTCACTTTAAATGTGACGTTCGGGAACTCTGGTTGTATATCGTCAAAAAACGATTTTAACCGTTGCGCTGTTACCTCCGTTTTGTACCGCCGAATGTATATAAACTCATTTTTATTTTTTAAAAAATCCTGGATCGCCCATCGTTTAAAACCATATGTTTTGCCTACACCGCGCATACCAACGATAAAATTAAATAAGCAATTATAACTCAATGCTTTTCCTATTTCATAATACATAGCTTTAACCCTTCCTTACTGTAAATTCTGTTTCATCAAGCACAATTCCGCCCGCTGTATGTACGGGCCGCAATTTTCCGCCGTACTTTGCCCCCTCCGTGAAATTCTCAAAAGTAACTTGTGAGTGCAAATTCGCGGGCATTCCTGCACATGTTACATTTAGTTTACCTTCAATTTCTTCAATATATGTTTTAGCTCTTAAAAATTTAGCTCTTGTAAAACTCGATTCATGTTTCCATGCTCCAAGCTTTACATCATCAACTTCCAATTCTTCGGGAATGTCATCTCCTAATAAATGCAATGAATCAGTATCCGCATATAAAAAACGGTGAAATACTTTTTGCGCGCTTGAAATTGTTTTGTATCTTGCCCATGCGGTTATAAATGCCGCAATCGGAATGTAAATCGGCTTGCGCTGTTCCCATTCTCCGAATAAATATCGTACATTGTCATTCAGCGGATCAATTACCGGAATCTTCGAACGCACATTCGGATTCATCCCGAATTTTCCATATAGGGAATTTAACATCAATTTTGCAATAGTTCTCAATGGTTTATTACCTTCAATCGTTGCTTTTTCTTTTACGGCGTACCATTTATCTATATATGAACGAAACATTATATTTGAACTTTTCCATTTCCAACCGCCGATATATTCTATGTTATAAATATTGTAATGCGCTTGAAACAATTCCATATCAACGGAAGTTAAACATAATGTAACGTCCTCACCGTTGCTGTCAATTATATATTCCGTTGGATTAAATGCTGTGCTGTTTTTTAGCTGTATTGTTGGAATATAATTTTTCTTTAATTTGAAATTGCACCGTATCATCTGAACATATAAATCATATAAATCATCTTCTTCATAATTGCCATCATAATATATTGGGTCTCCATATGGTAAATTGCAATAATACATTACGGAAGGATATAACGAGTTAACATCTAATACAATTCCGTTGCCAACTATTTTATGAGTAAAACGCGGGTTTGCATATGTAAAACCGCCGCGATAGCATTGCCGAACATCAGCATCGTAATCGGGTTCGGGGAACCACCTTGAAAAACATTTTTTCGTTATAATTTCCTTGTAATTTGTCATTGCGTTGCTTGCCGTTGTGTTTTTCGTCAATCCCTGCTGAAATAATATTTCAAGTGCTTGCGCCACAATTTGACAGTCATTACGCAAATAATGTATCTCGTCAATTGTCAATTCATGCCCAATTTCACGATCCGCCGTATAGTCAATTTCTTCTTTTTGTATCGGTAAATTAAAGGCCTTTGCAATTTCCGCAACCTTAAACGGCAAAAGCTTTAAAGAATCTAAAAAAGTTATTTTGTGATTTTTCTTTTTTAGAATCTTAAAATACGTTGTAATTGAATAAAATATTCCTTTGTCGCTTATAAGCGTTTGAAACGTATTCGGCCGCTTATCTTCATCCGTTATATGGCACCATCCACTTTTTAATAAATGGTAAATTATAAACTCCCCGTCAAACTTTAAATTATGAAAGTATATCGTTTCTTGCTGTTTAGATAATTCTTTCATCTTTTCAAAAAACGATATTATATTATTTCCATAAATAAAGTTTGAAATATTACCTATTTCACATAATCCCCATGCCCACACTCTGCAATCATCCGCGTTCGTTGTTGTTTCAAAGTCGGCAACATACATTTTATAACCTCATGATATTATCGTAAATAATTTCCCTTTGATTTTCACGCTCAACGGGATCACGATAAAACAAAATAAACAAATAATCAGAGCCCAAACTTGCATTAATGAAGTCGTCAATATTAATCGAATGTATTTTGTTTATTATTTCTCTCAATCTCGGATCGTTGCTGTCAAATAAATTATTTAGCATTGAAATATAATTATTCCTGTATTGCACATTTTTTATTTCAAGATAATTCGGCTGAGTTTGTGTATCAAGCGACCGCAAATATGACGGTATATCTCGCATACTGATTTGATCAATATCCTGTTTCGGCAACAAATTAACATCGCGCATTCGACCCATTTGCGCCAAGTTACCCCGCTCAATTTCGCCCACTCTTGCGCGTTGTTTCGCTCGGCGTTCATTTATGATGTCTAACTGTTTTTTCGCCTTCCTATATATTGCATCGGGCAATTCAACGCCCTTTTCCGTTTTTACTGTTTTATATCCCCCTTCCATAAATTCTTTTATTACAGCCTTTGTATCTGCAACATCGGGACTATCTTTCAATTTTGAATATGATAATTTATCGACTTTAAAACCCCGCTTTTCAAACCTTTTTGCTTTTTCGTTGTAGGCTTTTACCATTTTCTTTAATTCGGTATCAACAGCGACTTTCGGCTTTGCTGTAAATGCTTGCAATTCCGAAATTATACTTTCAATGTTTCCGCCGCTACTTTTAATTTTTGAAACATATACTTTTTGCGGAATAGGAATATATTCCGCTGACAGTTGGGCTTTTTTTTCAAGCCTCTTTATTTTTGCATTAAAGTTTTTTACCGCTTTTCGTAACAAATCATCCTGCTTAGTCATTATATCACTTCCTTTTTTAAATTTCACGCACTATAATTCATCGGTTATAGTGCGTGAACCATTTTCTTAATATATTGTATTCCCTGTTTTCTATATCATCTTACGACAATATCAAGAGTGAATATGCGGTTTGCGCCGCTTGTTATCTGCCGCACGCGTACGGGGATACCATCTTCCCAAGTCGGCGAACCATACAAACCAAAAATTCGCTTAAGGGAATTATAAATTCCGTATGACGTTGCGGTATAAGTATGACCGTTTACATCAATCAATGTTACGCGAGGCGTCGTACGGACTTCGCCCGTTTTTTCGTCAACAATCTCAACGGGTTCGATTATAACATCTTTTACATTAATTTCCTTGCCAATGTGATCGGCAATTCGGACTTCGGGCGAATTCAATGCGTTATACAATTTCGCTTTATCGTTGTTGCTTTCAGCAACAAACGACGAGTAAATTGACGCTGTTGCGGTGTTGATACCATCAATTATTTCGCTTTTCTTGTTGATTACTGTAATAGTTTCATTCATCATAGTTTTTGCCTTTCTAAGAAAACCATTTATTGTATTTTTTCGGTTTCCTTGACGCACTGTTAAAACAGTGCGTTTCGCCTTGTTCCCGCAAGGCTCGTCGGAAGGATTTCAAAATACAAGATAAGATACTAATTTATATTGGGTTGATATTCGACAGGGCGCAAACCATTTATAGCCAATCCCATATCGCCCATTATACGGCACGATTATGCCAAGTCGTTTTCGCGAAACGTATCCCCGAGCCATCGAGTTGATCGCCGCATAATGCAATGACGTTACGTCAACCAACGCCACAAGCAAAATACATGCCGCATCTTGCGGATCACCAACTTTATATATTCCCGACCGCTTGTCATCTGTCATTGCGTAAAATGTTTCCCATTTCGCATTGACAATTTCCCGGGCAATCTCGTTTAGATCGACAGGTAATTCGTTTTTCGCAAAAATACGATTTACAATATCATCGTATTCAATTCGTTCTTTCGGATTCTGAGCATTTACAAAATAAATCATTTTTTCTTCCTTTCGTTATTCCCACCCACCCCACCTATTATATTATTTCACTTCAACGTAAATAATGAAATAGTTATCATCTTCCGTCATCATTGTCACGTTTTTTACATTGTAATCCGTCCCATCATCAGCACAAACGCATTCTTTTGCACTATGATAAAGCATAATATCATCATCATAGCTTACCGCCATACACCTGCATTTAAGCGGCTGACAATCGTGGAGGATTTTTGCATAAGCCGCTGTGATCTCTTCGTGCGGGTTTGCAAAGAGTTGCCACATTTTGACTAAATTCATTACATTTACCTACCATTTCAATGATATTCGGTCACCCCTTACCGTGACTA
>ERZ859732.644-NODE-644-length-13447-cov-3.497386_pt1 | contig 13447 bp, 10 predicted proteins | sample MGYA00510123_ERZ859732 | MGnify/ENA primary metagenome ERZ859732 (study PRJEB30046, sample SAMN00715133) | human gut metagenome | study: EMG produced TPA metagenomics assembly of the A metagenome-wide association study of gut microbiota in type 2...
CACGAATACGGCGAAAGCCGTGAGGGGGCATAAAATAGAACAGAATATGATAAAGGTAGAAAATCTTAGCAAGTCGTTCCGCACGGAAGAGGTGGAGACTATAGCACTTGACAACGTAACGTTCAACGTGGAAGACGGTGAGTTTGTGGCAATAATGGGTCCTTCGGGATGCGGCAAGTCTACGCTGCTGAACATTCTCGGACTGCTGGACAACCCCACTTCGGGCCAATACTGGCTCGACGGCCAGGAGGTGTCGCTGCTGAAGGAAAAAGACCGCACGGGCATACGCAAGGGACAGATAGGCTTTGTGTTCCAGAGCTTCAACCTCATTGACGAACTTAACGTGGAGGAGAACATCGAGCTGCCCCTGACATATCTGAAGGTAGGTAAGGCTGAAAGAAAACAGAAGGTGCAGGAGGTGATGAAGCGCATGGGCATAACTCACCGTGCAAAGCACTTTCCGCATCAGCTCTCGGGCGGTCAGCAGCAGAGAGTGGCAATAGCCCGCGCCGTGGTGTTCGGCCCCAAGCTGATTCTGGCGGATGAGCCTACGGGTAACCTCGACTCTAAGAACGGCGCCGAGGTGATGCGCCTGCTGACAGAACTGAATCAGGACGGCACGGCAATAGTGATGGTTACGCACAACGAGCACGACGCACAGATAGCCCACAGAACGATACACCTGTTTGACGGAAAAATCGTTGGATAGTGTGCCTGATGGTATTGTCATGGCCATGACGCCACAAAGGCTCAGGCAACAGCATCAGACCCGCAACACAAAAGACGTCCTTCAGCAGTGCAAAAGGTATGCTTTCACGCTGTAAAACGTGCCCTTTTGCAACATGAAAGGACGTCTTTTGCATTATCAGAAAACACGGAACGCCATAGGGAAAGGACTCTTTAAAGGCAACCAAATTTAGGGAAGTACACTGTAAACAATTTAGGTTTATTTTTTTGCGAAGAAACTCGTCACTCGTCACATTGCGACATAACGTCCTGAATGTCAAGTCGTTGCGGTGTGACGAGTTGCCGTTGCAACTCATCACACAGAGTAAGCCCAAAGCAGGAAAATACATAAAATTGCTCCGAGGTGATGAGTTGGAAATTCAACTCATCACACATTAACAGTCTAACTGTCAGCAACTTACGCACAGATGTGACGAGTGATGAGTTTTTTCAAAAAACTTTTTACGGCTTATTTACGGCAGGAGCTTGTCGGCAAACTGCCGAATACAATAATCGCCCACTACAGACATGTCATTATAAGGACCAATAAAACCATGCTTTTAACCAAGCAACACGCTGGCGTATAAAAGAGAAACACAAGCAAAGCATGCATAACAGACATCAGAATTTTGCGTTCAATGCTCACGGCTGACCATCGTGCGCAAAACCGTCAACGCGTGATTAATCTTAATCATACATGTTCTGAATCTTCAATAAAAAAACAAGCTGCCTCATAAAATAAATGAGACAGCCTGCGAAATTGTCAGTTATATATAAAATTGCAGTAATTATTTTACAACAACCTTCTTGCCGTTCATGATATAAACGCCCTTCTTAACACCTGTAAGAACAGTTGCAGCAGGAGCCTCCTTAACGAGGATACCGTCGATTGTGTAAAGCTTAACAACGGCATTGGCATCGTCACCAAGAACAGAATCTATACCTGTAGGATCAGTGTTGAATTTACCTGTAATCTCAACGCTGTCGCCATTGCTGAGCATTCCACCTTCTACAGTCAATGTAACCTCACGGTCCTTGCTCACGCCGGCAAGTGGAATATGGCTTACATAACCCGCATAAGATTCATCATAAGCAAACGGAACTTCCTCTGCCTTGAATTCCTTTGTCTGGAGTGTGCCGCGGTTGTTGAGCCACTGCAACAGAACCTTGTCGAAAGTAAGAACACCAACTTCCTCCGGCAACCAGATTATGATCTCGCTGCAATCAGCCAGAGAGCTGCCTTCAGTAGGCAAGAAGTCATAATAAAAAGATATTTCCTGCTTCTTCAGAGGATAAGTAACAACGATGCCACTTGTTCCGGCAGAAGCGTTGTTTGTGAGAATAGCACGTCCGTCTGCAGTTGTAAGGCCCTTGATGTTCATTGTTATCACAGTCTGCACTTCACCGTTTCTTGAAGTCTCTACTGTCTCTGGGAAGCGGTAACCGCGAATATCAACAACAACAGTCTTGCCTTCGATAGTAAAATCAGGATTAAATGAACCCATAGAACCGGCCTCTGAATCGCCATAAGACAGGTCTACAGTTACCTTACTCTTATCAGTATTAAGTTCATCTGTGAAAGTAAATGTCAGCAAGCCTTCTTCACCGGTTTCAGGATAATATGTATAAAGAGTTGTACCCTGTGCTGGAGTTATAGAAACCAGCTCACCGGGCATCTCGCCCATAATCAGTGTAACAGAATAGTTTCCGTCTTCACCATAGATTACGCTCTCATCGTTCGCATCGTGGATACCTTCAAGAGTGATTTTAAACTTATCACCAACATCAAGTTTACCGTCTTCAGCCATCTCACGGATAAACTTGCTCAGCTCAATATTATAGAAGTACTGAGTAGTATAGGTACCATTGATATATGCTGCGGGAATTTCTTCCTTTGTTTTAAATACACCGTCTGTTTCCTCGCCATACTCAATCCAATTGTGGTCTATGTTAACCGTACGGTCAAAAGCCAATTCAAGGTTTGAGCCTGAAACTGTATAGGTATCACCATCCGAAAAGTTAGATGTCAATGTGATAGGCATGCCTTCTCCGTTACCATAATAAACAGTAACATCTATTGAAGGCTCAGTAATCATACTGGTTGAGAAATAATAAGTTTTTCCTTCTTCAACCTCGCTACTGAAGATTTTGTGACCTTCAGCGTCATAGCTTATAGAAAGGTTGTTGCCCTCTTCACCCATGGCATTACATTCAAACATCATAATGCCAAAATATCCGACATTAAAGTGGATGGTGTTGCTCTCAATAGCCTTCAGCTGTAAATAGTTTGCACCTGGCTGCAATTTAATAGTTACAGACTCAGACGGGTCATTAATCTCAATCGGAGTAAAAGTAACAGCCTTTAAACCTGTCAACCCCAATACAATACCGATTAAAGTAAAAATAAGTCGTTTCATGTCTATATATTCTTGTCTGTTTTATTTTGAGGAAAAAGCTAAAGGCTGGTCGTTGCGCTATTGCCATAAGGCCAAAGCGACAGGCTGCAGCCTTTAGCTTTTTATTTAAAATCTACGGCAGATTAGCGGATAACCACTTTCTGGCCGTTGATGATATAGATACCCTTAACGAGTTTCTTCATTACGTCTGCTTTCTTACCCTTGCTTACGAGGCAGCCGTCTACGCTGTAAACCTCAACAACAGCATTAGCATCTTCAACTTCTACACCACCGATGTTTGTAGATTTGTCAACGATGAATGTATATGTCAGCTCAGGATTAAAGAGATTGCCGTCAAGATCATAGAATGTTTCTTCAGGAATAACAACAGTGTAAGTACCATCTTCTGTTATTTCCGGAGTAAACGTAATCATCATCTTATTCATGTCATCACCTGCAGCATAATCGATTGATGCAGAGATATTGCTTGCCTCAGCACCGTCTTTCTTAACTGTGATAACATTGTTTGTGTTCAGTTCACCAACACCATACTTAGAATCTACAGTGAGTTCAACTGTAGCAATTGACTTAACTGTGCTTCCGTCAGCAGGTGTAACCTCTGTAGGAACAAGGATATTCTTAGGCATCTGATATGCGAGCAGGATAACACCGTCTGTGCCATAGCTGATAGGTGTGCCATTTTCATTAACAGCAGCAACAGATACGCCTATGTTGTTCTCAGCGAGAGCAGCCTCAGGAACAGTAACTGTTATAACCTTGCCTTCAACCTTTGTTTCAGCAGGAACACGAGTGTTCATACCATAAGTTACAAGAGCAGAGTTTACTTTAGCATTCTCACCGCTCAATGTAATCTTGATCTCAGCAGGAATCTCCTTGCTGTATTCACCACCTTCAACGTAAGGAGCCGGATCAACAGACTCAACAGAGAGAATAACTGGGTCAATGTTGAATGCTACAGTGAAGTCAGGGTTACATGTACCATGACCCTGCAAACCATCAGTCCAAGGTGTTTCTTCGTTGAAATATTCGTTAGCAATTGACTGTGAATCTACCTTAAGAACATAAGCACCAAACTCATTGATTTCTTTCGGAGTCTGTGTGCCAATTTCAACAAACTGAGCTGTTACAACAAGGCCAAGACCTGTTTCATCCTCATTTGTAGTCAAAATTGCATCAGCAACTTTCTCTTCACCTTTGTAAACGGCAGCTGTAGCTGTAGATGTTGTATACACTTTCTCACCATATGTAAATTCTATCTTGCCCAAGCTTGTGCAGTAAGAATTTTCAGCAGGTGTTACAGATTTGAAGTTCAAAGAAGCGTCTGCAAAACGACCGTCGTTCACACCAAATGCAAAGTTGTAACCGCTTCCGAATACAACACTTTCAGGGAAACCTTCTGCCTTAGGCTCAATTTCATTGCCCTCTTCATCAGTCAAATCAAGCTGAAGGATAACGTCTGTTACAATAGTTCCCATAAAATTATAGAAATCCTCAGACATAGTACACTTGATAATAGAGTGGCCTTCTTTTGTATATGATACTTCTGCCTTTTCCCAGTCTAATGTTCCGTACATACCCATCGGGTAAACACACTTCTTAACATTAACTTTCTTGTCAACTTCAACAGTTACAACCTTTCTGTCATCCTTAAAGCTGAGCATCTGGTCTTCTGTAGGATAAACGACATTTGGTTCCGGTTCAACTTTTACAAGATTTACAACGGTCTTTTCAACCTTTGGAGTACCACCTTCAAATGTCAGAGTTGTTTTCTCAGGAGTTTCGGTACCCTGATCCATACCTTCTTTTGTCTGATATGACTCAATAATGATTTCGTATGTATTTCCTTCATACATATACCATGCATTATCAAGAACACTGCCATCTTTTTCAATCTTAGCAGGACCAACCATTATAACATCTTCACCTTCTTCAGCCTCAGATGTATAATACTGGTGCATAATGCCTTCATCACCATGGAACTCACAGTGAACATACTTAACCTTCTTGTTCAATGTAACCTTAACCTGATTATCCCAGCTGATTTTCTCAACCTTTGAACCCTGCTCAGGCTCTGAACTTACAACCTGCAAAGAGCTGGCACCTTTCTCCTCAAAAGAAACGGCTATCTCTAAATCAAAAAAGAGTTGTCTGTTATTATAAATAACATAAGTCTTACCAGCTTCAACCTCCAAAGAAGAAAAGTTTGCATCCACACCCATTGAAACATTCAACGGAGTTCCATCCTCCAACATAAATGTCGGGTAAGACCAACCATGCTTAAGAGATAAAGTACCATCTGCAGGAGCTGTAAAGCTAGCATAAACGATGTCATTTACAACATAAGTGTCACCATCGGCAATCACATACGGATCCTCTTTGGTACCCGTACCTGTCGGGGTTGCAGATACCCCAAGACACATAGGAATGCCATCAAACTGATTAGTAAAGATTTCATAATACTTAATTTTAAATTAATAATAAGTTAGCATTAAATTATATAGGAAGGGTTGGGGACTAGCCCCATACCCTTTTCTATATCTTAGGTTCTTAAGGTCCATGCCTTGCTGTCTGCTGTATTATGTTTTGTGAAGTGTTTTTCTGATACAAACATACAAGGCAGATCTAAATATTTATTTAACGATTACTTTCTTAACAACGCTTACGCCGTCGCTTGTAGCCTTAACGATAAACAAGCCGTTCTTTCCGCCTGTGCTTACCTTAACAGCACCAGAAGTAGAGTTAGCATTGCTTATTACGCTTCCGCTTACATCATAAACTGTAACGTTGAGGTCGCTTCCGCCGTTAACGCTTATTGAACCGTTCTCACCAGAAATTGTGATACCGTTTTCAGATACTGTAGCATCGTTGATTCCAGCTGTTCCGGCAGCAAACTTCAGTCTTGCTGCATTCAGCACACGCTCTGTGTTTGCATCAATCAGCATAACAACAACCTTAGCATTATCCCAATTTGATACATTTTCAGGCAGGCTGAATACTTTATTGAATGCTACAGGCTGACCTGCAGTTACGCTTACAGGAATCAAGCCAGACTCACCAGCAAAGTTGTTGTTTGGTACTTTACGTGCAACGTCAACATACTGAATAAGCGGAGAATTTTCTCCAAATTCTCCTCCACTACCAAATTTCCCAAAGAAAGGATTTTTATTCATATAGAAATAATTAGTTTGTATTCCATATAAATCATCCTCCAAAACAACAAATGCTATATTGTGGTTCAAAGAATTCATATCAAGGGCATAATTTACATTACCCATAATTTGAATATTCTTACTTTCAACATCATATACAGCCTTATCTATACAAACATCCGCTACGGCATAGTTTTCTAACTCTCGCTTTGCTATATCATGGAAAGTTTTGTTACCTTCAGATGTCTCAAAATAATAATCATTGCCACTACTAATTGCTGGCGCATAAACAGTGTCTATTCTATTCACCAAACCGGTAGGAAATGTTGAAATACCCAAATAAGCAGTATAAGCACTATAATCATATACATCACCTTGATTATTCGAAGAATGAACAGCAATTGGAATAACCTGTTCACCATAAAGGCTTTCAAGATTTTCCATGGCAAGAATGCCTAAAGGACAATTACCACACCATGCACCAGTTCCTTCTTCTATAACTACATGCTTTGTTGTCTCAAAAGCAAGGTTGCTGATAGTGTTTGTCTGGCTGTAAACAGTACCACCGAGATCAATGCTTATAGTATACTTATTCTGTGCACCTACAGTCAGAGGCAACTTGTCTGGGAATGTGAAAGAATAATTTTCTGCATTAGTTATAGGCTTGCTAGGTGTATCTGTATAAGTGCTCTTAAATGAGCCGTCTTCAGAAGTCAAAGTTGCGCTAATTGAATTATAAGTTTTATCACTAGTAATTTTAACAATTGCGCCAACAGTCGTAGACTCCTTATTTATCTGCGTGCTCTGAACATTAGGAGCGAAATTAAAATCACCCTTGTAGTAAACCTTCAGATTATCCAAGAAAATCATACTTTGGTTGTCATTCTCGTTAACGAAAGCAATATAGATATTCTTACCAGCGTACTCTGCGAGAGATTTTTCTACGTGTGTCCAATCACCGCTCAAACCTTCTTCTGATTCACCCGGTGTCAGCTGCTCGTCATAAAGAACTTTACCATTAGCCTTGAACTTATCATAAAGTTCTTTCGTGAAGTTAGAGTATACAGCATCATCCTCAAGAACGAGGACCTTAAGTCTGTCTGCCTTAGACTTGTAATATGACTGAACGTCAAAGCTCAGATAATAGTCAGCATTTTCTATTGACAGACGAGGTATTGCCATCCAGTCGTCTGATTTTCCTGTAGGATTATAGATAGATGTAGAACCTGCGCAATAGTCAGAGCTGCTTTCATCTTCACGGATTACGAATAGCCAAGGAGAGTTGTCGGCATCAAAGCCTAAATCCTGCATTGCACTTGACGGCTTGTTATGGTCACCTTCATAAAGGAGGTATTTAACCATTGAGTTGCTAGGATCATTGAAGTCATCAGAGAAGAGACTTCCATCAGAACTGATTTCAGGTTCGTATGCGCCGGTGTAATTAATTGTAATCTCGTTGTTCGGGCAGAATCCCATGATATCTGTTACAGAACCTGCGCTTACAACAACTTTATATTTCTCACCTTTTTCAAGATAACGTTTGAGGCTAGGATACAGAAGGATTGTGCTTTCTGCTCCCTGTACAAAGTTAAGTTCACAAACCGGTGACGTCTGCCCGTCTCTATAAAGATAAGCCTTTGCATCTTCAGATATAGCGATAGACAAATCGAAGAGAATCTGTACAGGATGCTCTGAGCTTATTTCAGATACATTTGCCTGATCTGCAGGAGAAACCTGCTGTACAGCAGCCGGAGCCTCGGCTCGGCCGATATACTTAACTGTGATTTCTTCACTCTTGATAGAATTGTCAGCCATCAAATAGAATGCTCCTTCAGGAATCTTCATTGTATATTCCTCGCCTTCATTAAGAGCAAGTGCTCTAGCACCGATTATAAATGTCTTATTACCAGACTGAGCTGTAATACCATAGTCTCTTAACACCTTACCAGAAGCGTCCATGAACTGAGCCTTAGCACCAGATGTTACAGCGGCTGACTTAGAGAAAGCTAACTTCATCTGACTGAATTTAGCAAACTTAGAGCCAGAAACAGGAGAAACGACATAAGTGCCTAATGGGTTAACGCCGCTTGCAGCTTCGCTGATAGATTCAGGAAGACGGATGATATACCCTTTTGTCTTTGTTTCAGACATACCAATCATGGTCATCTCATCGTCTGACACACCTTGAATAAATCCAGTGAAATCATAGCCCGTACGTTCGTAGAAGTTAATATCATAACGGCCTAAAAGAATCTCATCTATTCCATACCAAAGATTTCCTACACGTACATATGCATAACGTACAGGATTTACAGCGGGACTACAGGCAAATACAACACCTGTATTTGACACTGCACTTCCAGCACGGTCTTGTTCCTCGCTTTCAGTATTATATAATACACAAGAATTATCACTTGTATTGTAAAGATAACTTGAGATATATGATCCACCTGCCACCTGTACGATACCAGTAAGATATTTACCATTATTACTCATTGTTGACTCGTCAACAGAAGTTTCTGCAGGAACATCACCGAGAGCATTGTCCACATACTTGCATTCATGCGTAGTCTTATTATAGACATAATAGCAAACTGTTGTAGGAGTAGTGAAGTTGATAATACCTGAGATAATATTGCCATCAGGGCTAACTTTATCTATACGAACCTGCTGCGTGTTGGTACCTAATTTTGTTTTCTTAGGGAAATTTGGGAACTCTGCATACACATCAACAGCACGATATGTACCATCTGTTTGTTTTTCCCACAAAAGCGGAGATTCGAAATAGCCATCTTCCCCACCGAAGCCATCATTGTTACTCCATCCACCGATATATTTACCATCAGGAGTTATATTGGTAGCCTTACCTGGATTTTCTGATGACAAAGTAACCCATTTACCCAGATTCATGTCATAATAAGCAGGTTTGCTGTCATAGCTACCAACAATAATTTTTCCATCATTGGTAACATCTGTAGCTTCAACAGACTTCATCAAGTCAGACTCGACCCAAAGTTCAGTAAGAGCACCCGTCTCTACATTAATATGATAAGGATAGGCATACTTACTTTGATCATCATCATTCACACCAGCAGCAGTAGCCCACAAGCCATTGTCTGACAAAGATGTGAAAGTCGCGGCTTTGGGAAAATTCACAGCGGTAAGCTGTGCTTCCTGTGCAGAAGACGGAATTGCCCACAGCAGGCCCAAAGCCAACAGGATACATAAATATAAACTTTTCTTTACCATACAATAAAAATTAAAAAATAGGATTTATTTTACTTTACAATCACTTTCTCAATACGTCCGTCAGCATACTTCAGGATATTTATGCCCTTCTGAGGAGCATCAAGAAGCTGACCATTAATTGAATAGCGTGCTACGACTTTATTGTCAACGTTTTTATTGATAGCGTCTATTCCTGAAGCTCCATTATAAACGAAATTTATAGTAATCTCAGAGTCAGGAAATAGAGATTTCTCTCCTTGTATAGTAATTTTCATCGTACATGTACCTTTAAAATCATTAGGTAGCCATTCTGTTTCCTGAATATTGCCTTCATCATCTACACCACTTATGTATATTCTCTTTCCAGGTTCTGCGTATGCAGATTTCTCATTATTTACACCTGGTACTATCGACGAACAATTCATAGCACAACAAGCACTAAGTTTAGAATTGCCAGGTACAGTTTCTGCGAAAAATACAATTTTACAATTAGAGCCAAAATCTGAGATATTCTTAATATTTACGCCTTTCAAAGGTATATAAGGCGCATAAGTATACACAGGCTTACCATCATCTCCTATGACAGGCTTGCCATCTTCACCTATTTCAACTCCTGTTTTTTTGAGTTCAACTTCATCCATTGTTAAAGTCGAACCATTGTCAATAACATTATCATTATCATCAACGAAGACAAAAGCCTGCGCATTCATAGTCAGAATGCCAATAAACGTCAAAACGCAAAAAGTCAAAATTCTTTTCATTTCCATTATTAATTACTTTTTAACAAATTATTAGACATAAAATTTATACTTATTACTTATTTGTTGATGTCTCACTCATCCCAGCTAATACAGGTACTTTTACCGTCTGTTGAACACCATCTGAATTATATACAAATGCAACAACAAACATATTCTCTGCGACCCATTCTTTTTCTAACACTGCAGTGAATGTGACATTCTTTTCCTCATTCCATTTAATATTAAAACTTTCTCCATCTTTTCCATTAACGGCTGTACGAAAAACATGATTATGAACATAAAATATGTCGAATGATGCATCTGGCATTACCTGAAAATTTTGTATACTATCTTCAACTAACCATACTTGTAATTTACCATTAACATCGAGAATACCTTTTGCATCAATATTTATATTCACAGAATGCGAACTTTCATCATATTCTGTTGTAGCGTTAAGTTCAAGTGGAGATGATTTCTGCAAAGCCTCACGAACGATTGCCCCCCAAGAAGTAAATGTATCTGAAACAGTTCTTCTATCAATGACTCCTGTCGGCTGTGATTCGATTTTCCAAGAATTATAATAATAATCACCATTTTCTGTCCATAAAGGCGAAGGTACATTAGTGACTTGATCCTTTGAAAATGGTCCACTATGTATTGCTACAGCAATGACTTTATCGGCACCATATTGCTCCTGTAAGTTTTCCAAAACTGTAGCAGCATTAGGACAATTTTTGCAATACTGTCCTGTAAAGTCCTCAATAAGTACATGTTTTGAGACCTCTACAGGCTCGACATAAATCAGACGGTCGTCCTCATCAATGTTGCTACATGCCATCAGCGAAAGTGCTGCTGCACAGATGACAAACTTATTATATATGTTATTTTTCAGCTTCATCTCTGTTTAGAAGTTATAGTTGTACGAAAGTGTTACACCCTTGCTTGCCGGAACGTAACGGCATACACCGCCTGAGCAGTTATATCCTGCACGTGTACGGCCATAGCCGAGCTGTATACGGTGTGATCCTTTGTTGAATGTTACGTATCCCTGATAGTAATGAAGGTCTGTCACGCCACTGTTATACTCGTCGGCAATTGTGAACATCCAGTTGGGAAGCACCGACAGCTCCAACAGAGCATACCACCAGTCGCCGAGGTCGTCGTCTGTAGACAGATACTGAAGTTCGCCGCGCAAAGTGAATTTATTGTTGAACTGATATTTTGCATCGGCGATGAAGATGTCTGAATGGATCATACCACCTTTACCCTCTACTATTGTCTTATTGTAGAACTGGTTCATGTACATGAGGTTGAGTTTGAACTGACGTGTCAGCTTCTTCTCTATCTGTACGTTCAAGTCTTGATAAAATGTCTCGTCACCCATCTTCCAGAAAGCCGAACCGTAGCCGTCGGTGCCCGCACCGCCGATATAGTTACTGTCTATGCCACGTATATGCGAGAAGTTAACCTTAACGTTTGTGCCATACTTGCCGCCAAGGAGCGTACGACGCTTGAACTTATAGCCGAACTCGCCTTGGAAGGCCCATTCGCCGTCAGGATTGGTTGCATAAGGATACATGGCAGCCAACGCATAAGTCTGGTCCATCGTAAATGCGGGCAGATGGTTTATGAACGAAGAAGTTCCGGTGATTGTTCTTTTACTACGGAATGACATGTTGTCGCTGCGCTTTGCCTGCAGCAACACACTCAAGCCTCTCTTTGAATAAGAAGCTGACAACATTGCCACGTTTCCTTTACGATATATATAGTTGTCATACGTCGGGTCTTGTGTCTTCCACGCATATTCTGCGAGAATGCTGAAGTTTCCCTTCTGTAAATTTGCACGCACGTCAAAAGCGTTTACCGTTGTAGGCAGGTTAAGCTTGTGCGTAGCATCAACCATGACGTCTTCTTCTTTCTCGTACTTGTTTACCCATGAAGCACCGAGTGTAAGATATGTTCCGCTGTTGCTCAGGCCCTTGAACCACTGGTCGAGACCGAGTTCAACGTCTGCACCAGACACCCATGAGTCGTTGTGTGACCAATATCTGCGCTGCTTACCGCTAAGAGCCTTTATCGAAACTCCGGGCAGCGGCTTGATTGTCAGGCGTCCTCCAAGCAGAGAGTTGTCGATGCCCAGTGTGCGCTCCTCGTATGTACGGAGGATAAAGCCTGAACCGAACTGCTCGTAGAAGTTACCTAACGTAAGGTCCCAATTTTTAAAGTGTGTTTTCAGATAGAAATAAGGAACTCCCCATCCCTTGTAGTCTTTTTCGAATCCGGGTAGAGGATGTTTCAGAAACTCAAAACGCGCTCCGGCATCGATATGCTCGCTCATTACATTCACATCAGCGAATGTGTTGGTCAAAGCCCATTCATTAACTTTTTCGGTGCCAATTGCTTCATCGTCTTGCGGAATAAGGATGTCGCTCTGGATACTTCCGCTGACGGTTATCTTTTTTTCTTCTGTCTCTTGTGCCATTGCTGTCAAAGACAAAGCAGGCATAAGCAAGAGACAGAAAATTTTATTATACTTGTGCATAAGTGTCAATTATTCTATAGTCAGCACTATGTAACATTATTTGTTTACGAGCTCTCTCACTTTCTCAATGAGTTCCTGTTCAGCTCCTTCTGTGTATCCGTTATGTTTATAAACAATATTACCATTTCCGTCAACGATCAGTGTGTAAGGAATCATCTGAATTCCAAGTGCACGCTTGAAATCGCTGTTCGGGTCAAGCAGTACTTCATACGGCCACTCATGACTGTCAACAAGAGGTTTTACCTTGTTGATGTTCTGTGCCTGGTCAATAGAAACGGCTATCACCTTTACGCCGGTCTCTTCCTGCCACTCTTCATAAACTTCGCTGATGGCAGTCAGCTCACGGTTGCAAGGCTTGCACCATGTGGCAAAGAAATCAATGATGAAAGGTTTGCCATTGTTTGACAACGTGTCTGTTCTCACTGTCTTACCATTAATGTCTTTAAGTGTTACAGACGGTAACTGCGCATTTGCAGAACACAATATTCCTAGCGCAAAAACAATTGATAATAAAATTTTTTTCATTATTAATGCAATTTTACTGTTTTAACTTGCACAAAACTAGTAATAATTTTGAAACACACCAACTTTTTTATCCTTAATTCCGCAACACTATAGTTTAACATTATTTATAAGTGCCTG
>ERZ859732.645-NODE-645-length-13444-cov-2.659198_pt1 | contig 13444 bp, 9 predicted proteins | sample MGYA00510123_ERZ859732 | MGnify/ENA primary metagenome ERZ859732 (study PRJEB30046, sample SAMN00715133) | human gut metagenome | study: EMG produced TPA metagenomics assembly of the A metagenome-wide association study of gut microbiota in type 2...
AGTTTATTTATCTTAGGTAACATACCTTTAGCTATTGCTTCGTATGTTTATGGTGCAGTTAGTGATGCATTTGATGGATTTTTAGCAAGAAAATTAAATGCAGTAAGTGAAACAGGTAAAAAATTAGATGCAGTAAGTGATAAAATATTTGCTTTATCCCTACTTATTCCCTCGATTATATTAGGTAATTATTTAATGATATTACCTTTAATATTAGAAAGTGCAATATCGACGATAAATATTTATTCAAATAACAAGTATCATAAAACACATACTGAAAAAATAGGAAAGTTTAAAACAATTGTATTGTTTCCTACGATGATATTAGGACTTGCAATTGTTGAAGTTACTAACTTAGTAACAGCATTTATTCCTTTACTTATCGCATCAGTTACCTTACAAATAGGTTCAATTTTAGCATACAATGAACAACTCAAAAGATATAGAAAAGAAGATAAAGAAATAAAAAATAATATAGTTAAACAAGATGTAAAGTTAAATTTATATATAAAAATTAATGATGCTTGTAATGCAAATTGTCAATTTTGTAGTAATAGACAAATGCAAGATATGGGAGACATTGATTTAAAAAAATTAGAATATGTATTAAAATATTTTGATGAAAGAAATTTAATATGGAGAATCTCAATTACTGGTGGAGAACCTATGTTAAAAATGAAATTACTAAATGATGTTATTAATCTGATATATAAAGTAATTCCCAAAGCAATGGTAACAATAAATACAAATGGATATAATTTAAGAGAAGCATTAAAACTTGATTCAATTGATAAAATTGAGGGAATACATATAAGTAGACATCATTATAGTGATGAAATAAACCAAAAAATATTTGAGACAAATGTTGCAACAGAAGAAGATATAAAGTATTTTATGGAAAATGTAAAAAACAAAAGATTATTAAGACTAAATTGTTTATTAATGAAAAATAATATTGATAATTTAGAGGAAGTAGAGAAATATTTAGAATTTGCAGGAAGGTTAGGAATATTTAGAGTTGGATTTGTTTCACTTATGAAAATAAATGATTATTCTAAAGAAAATTTTGTCGATTTTAATGATGTATTTGAAAAAGATAAAATGAATCCATCTACATTTGTACATTTTTATGATAGCAATATATGTGAATGTATAAATGGAGTGTACATTTCAAAAGAAGGAAAATTTATAGAATGGTATGCTAGAATGACAAAAGAATTGAAATGTGATTATACAAGACAATTTGTATATACATCTGATAATAAATTAACAACAGGTTTTGGAAAAGAAATAATAATATAAAAGTTGACATAACACTGAAAAGGTGGCATTATATTTACGCCAAATGCAAGAGCATTTGAATCGAATATACAAAAAGCTAACAATAAAAGGAGAGACAACATGATGAAATGCTTGGAAGTATGTGCAACAATCTTTGGACTGATACAAGGTGTATTGGTCATGTGCAACAAAAGAAGCAACTGGATTGCATACATAATTCAGATGGCATTCTTGATTGTATTTTCGGCATTTAACCACCTGTATGGAGATGTAGTCAATAACAGCATTTATTTTGTTATTGGTATTATCGGATTTATACTGTGGAAAAATGAAGATAAAGCAATTCCTCAATTTTGTACAGTAAAACAAAGAGTGATGTACATATTAGTAATTTTAATAGGAACAATTGGAATTGCTATGATTCTTAGAACTACTGATGATCCATTGCCTTTATTGGATGCATTTACTACTGTGTCTAGTTTGGTGGCAACATATTATATGATGAACAAAAAAATTGACACTTGGTTTATTTGGTTTGTAAATGACATCTTCTATGCTTTGGAATATTTCATTCTGCCTGATCAGGCAATTTATCTGTTCTGGCTGAATGTGGTATGGGTTTTTATGGCTGTAGGATCTTTCTTGAACTGGAATAAGATAAGGAGAAATGCAAATGAATAAGTTGTACTGTGCGGGAACATTTTGTTTTGATTTCCTTGATAGTAATTATCGGGAAATGGCAAAGAAAGACTATCGTTCATTAGTTTTAGGAGATAGTGCTTTACTTCTCCAAAAAAGTGATTATGTACTTTTGAATAAAAAGTTAAAGTACATCGGACCTTTTTATTTCGAATCTGAAGGAATGGTTGATGAACTTATTGTAAGTTCTGAAGTCGGAATGATAAGAGAATGTACACATGCAGTATTCCTATTGGACGAAGGCTGTTGTCCTGGAACAATTGCTGAACTTATTTTGGCAAGTGAGCTGAAAAAGAATGTCCAAATTTTCTATATTAGAAGAGGAGATTCTGAAGAAACTGAAAGTAAGCTTCATACGCCTTGTTGGTTTCCTATTATCATGAGTCAGCAAATCAATCATAATAATACGAAAGTAGTAGAATGTAAAAACTATGAGGAGGCTATTGAGAATATTTTGTCTTATGTTAGATCGCTCTAAAATATAATTAGCTAAAAAAAGAACTTGGTAAAAATAGATTTATTTTTATCAAGTTCTTTTTTACTATTTAATTTCTATATTATCTAAAGTTATATTGTTAATATCATCAATTTGAAAAGATGAATTTTTTACTAATTTTGAATATCCAGTTTTCATTATTTCTTTTGTTAATTCAAATACTTGTGCATATGATAAATATCTATCCCACAGTACAATTTCTTCAGGATATTTATCAGCAAAGTTTCCAAAATCTTTTAGAAAAGCTCTAAAAGAATATAATTTTTGATATTCACTAATTCCTTTAGTTGTTTTGTGTAAAGTGTTATTTAAAACTTTATTATATGATGAACTAATTGCATTTAAGTATAATCTAATTATAAAAGTAATAAATTCAAAAATTAATCTAAATACCATATATATAATAAAAGTTAAAATATATAAAATAGATGTAAACAATGCAGTAAATTTTAATAATGAAATAATAATTGGTTGCCAATTTGTAATGTTAGAAGTGTTTGTTAATGATGATATAACGACTAAAATTGCAGCAATAAATCCCATAGATAGACAAATAATAAATATTGTTATAAATGTACTTCTATCAGATATTTTTAATAACCTTTCAAAATAATTTTCTCTTTTTTTGTATGAGAAAAGATTTAGATTAATTCCATCATTTAAACAATGATTATACCATACATTATAATCTAAATTTTTTAGGTTATTATTTATTATTGAACTTAAAATATATCTTTCATTATATAATAGATATGTATCAGGTTTTTTTAGAACAGAAATAATATATTTATCATTTTGTTTTGATAAAGTTATATATTTTTTTGCACATAAATCTAATAATACTGCTATAATATCTTTATTATTTTCTATTGTAGAATCAAAAAGTATAGAGGTTACACCAACTCCAAAGTCAGAAGGAAGTTCTCTGAAATAGGTATAAGGATTTGTGATATGTTCCCAAAATTTTTGGTGAAATACTTGAAATTTTGCAAGTAGAAATCCAATAAGATGTAAAATATTTAATAACCAAAAGGCATATACAAGATATTTTATTCCCCAAAAAAGATTTGTATATCCATAATAATCTCTTATACATAAATATGTTAAATAAAACATTCCTATATATATAATAATTAATATTGGAGTTAATATAAAATTTTTAAATGGATTAGATTTTGTTAATCTTGTTTTTTTCATTTGAGTCTCCTTTGTACTATTATTGTAATTAATATATCATAATGAAAAAATTTATACAATATTAAAAAGAAAAATGCTCACAACTTAATGTGAACATTTTTTACTTTATTTTGTAGGAATTAATTTTTCTTTTCCACCCATATATGGTTGTAAAACTTTAGGAACAGTAATGCTTCCATCTTCATTATAATTACATTCGATTAAAGCAATTAAAGCTCTTGGTGTAGCTAAAACAGTATTATTTAAAGTATGAACAAATTTGTTTCCATCTTTTGTTTTATATCTAATATTTAAACGTCTAGCTTGTGCATCACCTAAAGTAGAACAAGAACATACTTCAAAATATTTTTGTTGACGTGGGCTCCAAGCTTCGATATCACAAGATTTAACTTTTAAATCTGCCATATCACCACTACAACAATCAAGTTGTCTTACTGGAATATCTAAGCTTCTAAATAATTCAACAGACATTTTCCACATTTTATTATACCAATCCATAGATTCTTCTGGTTTACAAAGAACAATCATTTCTTGTTTTTCGAATTGATGAACTCTATATAATCCTCTTTCTTCAAGACCATGTGATCCAATTTCTTTTCTAAAACATGGAGAATATGAAGTTAAAGTAAGAGGTAATTGAGATTCATCAACAATTTGTTCCTTAAATCTTCCAATCATACTATGTTCAGATGTACCAATTAAATATAAATCTTCACCTTCGATTTTGTACATCATAGCTTCCATTTCATCAAAAGACATAACACCATTAACAACACTACTTCTAATCATAAATGGTGGAATACAATATGTGAATCCATGATTAATCATAAAATCACGAGCATATGCAAGCATAGCTTCATGTAAACGTGCTATATCACCAATTAAGTAATAGAAACCAACACCACTTGTACGACCAGCACTTTCTTTGTCTAGTCCATCAAATTTTGCTATTATATCAGCATGATGAGGAATTTCATAAGATGGAACGATTGGCTCTCCGAATCTTTCAACTTCAACATTTTCACTATCATCTTTTCCAATTGGAACAGAATCATCAATGATATTAGGTATTTTCATCATTCTATTTTTTATTTCTTCTGTATATTTTTCTTCAAGTTCTTCATTTTCTTCAATTGCAGAATTTACACTTTGAACCTCTTGACGAATTTTACCAGCTTCTTCTTTTTGACCAGCTTTCATAAGCTTTCCAATTTCATCACTTAGTTTTTTTCTTTCAGAGCGAAGGTTGTCACCATTTAATTTTGCTTCTCTATTTTTTTTATCTAGTTCTAAGACTTCATCAACTAAAACAAGCTTATGGTCTTGAAACTTCTTTTTAATATTTTCTTTTACTAATTCTGGATTTTCTCTTATTAATTTAATATCTATCATAATCGCATATCCCTTTCTTTATTAAATTCCTCAATTAGAGGCTATACATCGAACATTATACAATAAAATTATGGAAAATTCAATAAAATTTGTTTAATTTGTACATAATAGAAAAAATAGTGAATAAAAATAGTTAAAGAATTTTGTAAGGAGAGTGTAATGGAAGAAGAATATTTATTAAATAAAATGATAAAAGGAAAAACGAATATAGAGAAGGAAATGGAATTACTTCAAAATATAATGGAAACAAGAGAAAAATTGAAAAATGCTCGAAATAATTTTGAATATGCAGAAGATGATATGATTGATTATTATATTTATCAAATAAAAGCTAATCAGTCGAAATTAGATTATTTAATAAAAGTAGCAAAGAAGAAAGGAGTTATTCTTTCGAGTGATAATGAAGTAAAAATAAGAATGATTTTACAGAAGAAATTAGTTGGATAATTTTTGTAAAATTATTTACAATTTTATATATGAAATGATATAATTGAGGCATAAATATCCAAAACAAAGGAGAAAAAATGATAAAAACACTTGCAGAGCAAAGAGTATTTGCATATAGTATAGCAATTATATATAATGTTTTTATGACATATAAAAGAACAAAAAAAATATCTGTAGCTATAATAAATACGCTGATAGCAATAATATTAGGAACTGTTGCAGCAAGAATAATATGGTTTATAAATTCTGGAAATAAAGATATATCTCAATTGTTTATCTGGAAACTTAAGTATTTTAAAATTTCTGGAGTTCTTATAGGTGGAGCCCTAGGAATGCTTATATCAATAAAAATATTTCCTAAATATAGAACACAACTTATAGATACTATGATGGAATCAATATTTTTGAGTGCTGCAGTTGGAAAAATAGAATGTTTTATAAAAGGATGTTGTATTGGAAAAGTAATGCCAGATAAGATTCTTTCATATACTGTAGCTTTAGGATATAGACATATAGAGTATCCAGTTCAATTAATAGAAACATGTGTATGGCTAATTGGATTTTGTATATTAATTAGATATAAGAGAAAAATTAGTGATTTAAAAAGAATTGCATTAGCAGTTCTAGAATATGTTGTAATGAGAATGTTTGTTATAGAACAATTATTTCGAGATGCTAAACTATTTGGTGGTCCTAAAATGATAGTTATATATTGTTGTATAATTACGATATGTTTAATAGTCTTATTTAAAGATATAAAAAAAGAAAAATGTAAAAATTAATAAAAAATTTACATTGTAATTCTTAAATTTTATATAATAAAATTTAAAACTAAGGAGAAAAAATATGAAAGTAAAAGAAAAGGGAATTTCATTAATAGCGCTAGTAGTTACTATAATAGTACTTATATTATTATCAGGAGTAACAATTTCAAATATTAGAAATGATAGTGGAATTATTAAGAAAACACAATTAGCGAGTGAAAAAAAAATAGCGAGTGAAGAAAAAGAAGCTGTTCAATGGGCAGCATCTCAGGCAATAGCTGATGATACTGATAATAAGACAGGAACAATCTCAGGAGACAAGGGAAAAGCAGTTATTGAAAATAAATTAAATAAATATATAGAAAATAGTGATACAAAATCTGAAAAGTTAGATTATGATATTTTGGGACCAGGGGATAGCTATAAGGGGAAAAAAATAATTGCAGATTTATATATAGTTAGATTCTCTAAAACAGGTAATACATATTTAATAGATCAAGCAGGGAAAGTTCAAGAGAATGTAGAAAGTGATCAAATACTTAGTAAAGACGGAATTAAGATGGATCCTTCAGAACCATCAGTAAATATAAATTCAACAATGGATATTAAGATATTAACAAATTCTAATAGTTATACAGTTACAAATCAAAATGAAAGTGATGGAATATTAGAAATAAAAAAAGATGCAAAAGGAAATATAGTTTTTAAACAAGTTGGAGATAATAAAGCAATTACAGTTACAGGAAAAAAGTTAGGAAGAGCGACAATAGTTGTAGAAACATCTGACGGAAAAAAATCAATAAATTATGTAACAGTACATCAAGAGCCAGTATCGATATCTTTAAGTGCTAACTCAGATTTCTTGGATACATCATCAGCAATAAAATCATTACAAATTAAACCAACAATAGAGCCATCAACAGCAAATTATAATACAGAAATTACATGGACAAGTAGTAATGAAAATATTGCAGAAGTAGATTCAAATGGATATGTAACAGGAAAGAGAACAGGTACAGTAACAATAACAGCAACAACAAAAAATAATAAATCAGCAACATATACAGTTAGAATAATAGCTACTCCAACAGCTATAGAATTAGATAAAGAAAATTTACAAATAGACTTAAGTACAAATAAAACATATAAATTTAAAGCAGTAATATATCCTGAGACAGCAGATACTGATAAAGGTTTAACATGGAAAACGTCAGATGAAAGTTGTGTAACGGTTTCACAAGAAGGTGTAGTAACAGGAATTAGAAATGGTCATTCAATAATAACAGTACAGACAGGTAATAATAAAAAATATTCATGTTATGTAACAGTAGTAACATCTCCAACAAGTATAAGTTTAAATAAAACAAATACAATGATAGATTTAAGTTCTTCAAATACAACAGATCAGTTAGTTACAACAATATATCCGGATCCCAATAATAAAGAAATAGGAGCAAATATAGATACAGATGTAGTATATACAGTTGATAAACCAGAGATTGCCAAAGTTGGAAGAACTGATGGAAAAATAGAAGCAGTATCAAATGGAACAGCAGTAATAACAGCAGAAACTGGGAATAAAAAAATAGCTACATGTACGGTAACAGTAGTAACATCTCCAAAATCATTAGGATTAGATAAAAAAGAAGTTGTTTTAGACACTAATGGACATGAAACAGTAAAGTTAACTCCTAAATATTCTCCTAGTACAGTTACTTATAATACTGCATTAACTTGGAAGAGTGATAATAGTAATATTGCAAGAGTTGACGGAAATGGAAATGTAACAGCTGTTGGGAATGGTACAACAACAATTACAGCAACTACAGCTAATGGATGTAGTGCTACATGTACAGTAGCAGTAGAAACAAAAGTAAAAAGTATAACCGCAAATCCAAATAGTGGTACAGTAAAAGTAGGTGAAACTTTTTCTTCTACAATACAATGTTCTCCTTCTAATACAACGGAGCATATAATTTGTACTAGTAGTAATTCAAATGTTGCAAGTGCAAGTTTAAATTATAATGGAGGAGGAAAATATACATTAATAATAAGAGGTGTAGCTATTGGAAAAGCAACAATAACGGTAAAAAATTCAAATTCAACAGTATATACTCAAATAAGTATAACAGTTGGAATGCATGCTTCTAGAAGTTGGAGCGATGCAGGAGTAGTTTCATCTGGTTGGAAACAGATTGGTGATACAGTAAAAAATCCGGAAAATTCAGTAATAAAATCTATAAAAGGATCAGCTAATATTGGAGCAAATTCAATGTGGTCAGATAGATACTTTGGACTTCGAATAGTAGCTTTAGATAGTAGTAATAATTGGGTAGAAATTTGGTCTAGTTATAGTGGAACATTTACATGGAATTTTGGGGCTAACAGATATCATTCAGCAGATATTTCATTAACACCAAATAAAGTATATTCAGCACTTTCTTTACAATTTATGTATTCAACAAATGTTGATTCAGGAGGAACTAAATATAGTAATTTCTCTATAGATATAGAAACTTAATAAAAAGTACACATTGAGTGTACTTTTTTTATGTGTTAAAATAAAACCCTTGAAATTTTTAGTAAGTTACGATAAAATACAAATAGAAATCAAAAAACAAAGGTGAAAAAACATGTATTTAAAAAGACTAGAAATGCAAGGATTTAAATCATTTGCAGATAAAACAATATTAGAATTTAGACCTGGAATAACAGGAGTAATAGGACCAAATGGATCAGGAAAAAGTAATATATCTGATGCTATAAGATGGATACTTGGTGAGCAAAGTATGAAATCATTAAGAGGAAATAAAACACAAGATATAATATTTGCTGGAACACAAAACAGAAAATCATTAGGATTTGCAGAAGCATCATTGGTATTTGACAATACTGATGGAACATTACCAATTGAATTTTCAGAAGTAACAATTACAAGAAAAATCTACAGAAGTGGAGAAACAGGATATTATATAAATAAAGCACCATGTAGATTAAAAGATGTTATTGAATTATTTATGGATACAGGAATAGGAAGAGATGGATATTCAATAATTGGTCAGGGAAAAGTTGATGAAATATTAAGCAATAAATCAGAAGATAGAAGACATATATTTGAAGAAGCAGCAGGAATAGTAAAATATAGGGCAAGGAAAGAAGAAACAGAGAAAAAGTTAGAGCAAACAAAACTTAATTTATTAAGAATAAATGATATTATAATAGAAATAGAAGGAAATTTAGAACCATTACAACTTCAATCAGATAAGGCAAAAAAATATTTAAACTTAAAAGAAGAATTAAAAAATATAGAAATTGGACTATTTTTATATAATATTGATAAATACAAAAAAGATTTAGAAGCACTTGTTCAAAATGAAGATATAATGAAATCAACATTAAATCAAGAAGAAGGAAAACTTGAAAAAATAAAGATTTTAAAGGAAGAACTAAAAGATGAAATTGATGAAATAACGACAAAAATCGAAGAAATGCAAAATATCGGATTTGAGAGTCAAAAACAAATAGAACAATGTAATTCTAATATTAATGTAGCAGAAGCAAAAATTCAAAATAATAAAGAAATTGCAGAAAGAAATAAAATAGAAATATCTGAATTACAAGAAAAAATTGCTAGTTTAAAAAATGATATAGAACAAAAAGAATCAAAGAAAAGCAATTTAAAAGAAAATAAAGCAAAATTTGAAAATGAATTAAAAGAAAAAGAAGAAGAATTAGCAAAATTAACAGCAAACTTAAGTTCAAAAGAGCTTGAAATGGAAGAAATCAAAAAGACTATAGAAAAAAATACTGATAGAAAATATGAATTACAAGCAGAAATAAGTAAAAAACAAGCTAATATAGAGAATTTAGAAAAAAGAAAAAGTCAATTAAATCAAGAAATATCATCCCAAACATTTGAAATAGATAGAATTAGAATAAAAAAAGAAGACATTGCAAAAGAATTTAATGAGACAGAATCAAATAGAAATAATATTTTGAAAAAGCTTGAAGAAATAAAAAAGCAAAAAAATGAAATTACAACAAAAATTAAAGAGTTCGAAATTCAAATTGCTAATTTAACAAATGAAATGAGGATGAAAACATCAAGATATAATTTCCTTGTAGAAACAGAAAAGGAAAAAGAAGGTTATACAAAGAGTGTAAAATCATTATTAATTGATTGCGAAAAAACAAAAGAACTTGGAAAGGGTATGCATGGTGTTTTAGCAAATATTATAGATGTTCCAAAAGAATATCAAACTGCAATTGAAATGTGTTTAGGAGCAAGCTTACAAAATATTGTTACAGAAACAGAAGAAGATGCAAAAAAATTAATTGAGCATTTGAGAACAAATAATTTAGGAAGAGCATCATTCTTGCCAATTACGTCTGTAAAAGGAAAAAAATTAGATAATATAAAAGGCAAAAAAGATGGAGTAATAGGTATTGCTTGTGATTTAATAAAATTTGATAAAAAATATGAGCAAATTGTATTAAATTTATTAGGAAGAACAGTTATTGTTGATAATATGCAAAATGCAATAAAACTTTCAAAAGAAAATAATTATTCATTCAGAATAATTACATTAGAAGGTGATGTAATAAATCCATCTGGAACAATAACTGGTGGATCAGTAACTAAAAAAACAGTTAATATTTTAGGCAGAAGTAAAGAAATTGAAGAATTAAATGGACAAATTACTGAAATAAAAGAAAAAATTTCTAAATTAGAAAAATCAAAAGAAGAATATGAAAATTCATCAGAAAATGTATTAGAAGAAGCAGAAAATTTAGAAAAACAATTACAAGAAATTGAAATCTCTTATGCAACAGAAAAACAAAGAGTTGAATCAATTGATGAAAATATTCAAACAATAAGAGATAGAATAAATAAGCAAAAAGAAGAGATTTCAAAGTCAGAAGAAAATAAAAAAGAACTATTAAAATCAAAAGAATTAGATGAACAAGAGATGGCTAAAATTTCTAAGGAAAATGAAGAAAAACAAGCAATTATAGATGAATTTGCAAGTTCAAATAAAGATAGTCAAACATATATAGATAACTTAAACGAAGATATTACAGACTTAAAAATATCTGTATCATCATTTAATGAAAGTGAAATGTCAATTCAAGAAATGTCAGAAATGATTAATAAGGAAGTTGAAACACATACAAAAAATGTTGAAATTAAGAAAGCCCAAATTGAAAAAGATGAAAAAGAAAATATTGAACTTGAAAAACAAATAGAAGAAACAAAAAAGCAAATAGAAGAAATTAAATCACAAGTTTCTAATAGTGGTGAAAATATTGAAAAATTGAAAAAAGATAGAATTGCAAAAAATGAAAAATTAACTAAAAAAGAAGATGAACAAACTGATGAATTTAAGGTAATAGAGGACTTAAAAGCACAAGTTACAAAATTAGAAGTTAAGAAAACCAAAATAGAAGAAGATATTACAGAAATTATAAATAAGATGTGGGAAGAATATGAATTAACTCCTAATAATGCAGGAAATTATCCAATGCCAGAAAATGTACAATTAACTCAAAGAAAAGTTAATAATTTACGTACAGATATAAGAGAATTAGGTAGTGTAAATGTTGATTCTATTGAAGAATACAAGAATTTAAAACAAAGATATGATTTTATGTGTGAACAAAGATTAGATTTAGAAAGTACAATGGCAAAGCTTAATAAAGTAATTGCTGAAATGCTAGATGTTATGAAAACACAGTTTAAAGAAAAATTTGAAATTATTAATAAAAACTTTGGAGAAGTATTCAAAGAATTATTTGGTGGAGGAATGGCAGAAGTATCATTAACAGATGAAAATAATATTCTTGAAAGTGGAATAGAAATAAATGTACAACCACCAGGAAAAAAACTTCAAAGTATGTTATTACTTTCAGGTGGAGAAAGAGCATTTACAGCTATTGCATTATTATTTGCAATATTAAAAATAAATCCAGCACCATTTTGCGTACTTGATGAAATTGAAGCAGCTTTAGATGATGTTAATGTTTATAGGTATGCTGAATATTTAAAGAAATTTGCTAAAGATACTCAATTTTTAGTAATTACACATAGAAAAGGAACGATGGAAGCTGCAGATACTATTTATGGTGTTACAATGGAGGAAAAGGGTATTTCAAAATTGTTATCAATGAAATTAAAAGAAGCATAAAACAAAAGAAGCTACAATAAGTAGCTTCTTTTACAATCTTATTAATCCCATTAAAATTAAAACAATTCCTGAGAAAATAGACAAATACTTATCAGAAATATTTATTTTTTTACTTGCATAATATGCAATAATATTTCCACAATTAATAAAAATAGTATGGAACAATGCTGCAAAGAATGGATAAACAAAACCAGTAAAACCAATTATACCACAAGTAAGTCCAACACAGCTAGCATCAGTTGAAACAGCTAAAGCCAACAAAATAGCCTCATTTTTATCTATAGAATTTGAATGATCTAAATCATAATCTTCAGTATTTTTATTAAAACTTTTATAAATAGAATATATTCCAAGAAGAATTAATAAAGCTGACCCAATAAGTGTTGCAACAAAAGGTGAAAAAAGTCTTGAAATATGATTTCCCAAGAAAATTGCAATTGATGTTGAAACAAATGCAATTGAAAAAACAATTAAATTGCTAATTTTAGTAATTTTAGAATGCTTAATACCATATGTAATTCCTAATGTTAAAGCATCAATACTAACAGACATAGCAAGTAATATACAACTTATCATAAAAATAGAATCCTTTCTGGCAATCGAATTGATAGTCTATCTTATATAATAATATGTATAATTATATAAATTGCGACAAATTAAAACAAAATTTTTAATATACCTAATAAAATAAGAGCGAAATATGATACATAAGAAAGTATATTGTCTGAAATATTAAATTTCGACAATAATAAATTAGCAATATTTGCACTACAGTTTATAAAAAATAACTGAAATATTGAAACTAAAAATGGTAATAAAATATCATTTAAACCAATTATGCCACTTCCAAGTCCAACACAAAAAGAATCAATTGATAAGGCTAGACCTAAAAAGATGGCTTCTTTTGAATCGATTTCATTTGAGTGGTTAAAATCATAGTTAGTAGTTTGTTGTGAAATGTTTTTGTATATGCCATAAATACC
>ERZ859732.650-NODE-650-length-13370-cov-2.019076_pt1 | contig 13370 bp, 17 predicted proteins | sample MGYA00510123_ERZ859732 | MGnify/ENA primary metagenome ERZ859732 (study PRJEB30046, sample SAMN00715133) | human gut metagenome | study: EMG produced TPA metagenomics assembly of the A metagenome-wide association study of gut microbiota in type 2...
AACCACACAATTGTGTGGTTTTCTTATGCTTGATTTACTTCCATTATTACAGGCAATATAATTGGTTTTCTACCTGTTAAATTATTTATAAAAGGTAGTAATTCTAAAATAATTTGATTTTTTAAATCGGTATAGCTGTATGGAGCTTTTGCTAACGAAGCATTAACAACTTCACTAATCTTTCTTTCTATTTTTTGCATTAGTTCTTGATTTTCATTTACTAAAACAAATCCTCTGGCAGTTACATTTGGTTTTAATAATAGTTTTCTAGTTAGAGTATTAATATTTAAAATAGTAATTAAAATACCATCTTGACTCATTAATTTGCGATCTTTAATAACTACTGAACCGATATCACCGACACGAGAACCATCAACATAAACATCTCCGGCTTGAACAGTGCCACCGCGTCTTACTTCGCCATTTAATAGTTCTATAACATCGCCATTTGTACAAATAAATGTATTTTCTGGAGCAACTCCACATAATACACCAATTTCCGTATGTTTTTTTAACATTCTATATTCACCATGTATTGGCATAAAGTATTCTGGATCGATTAATCTAATCATTAATTTTAGTTCTTCTTGGTTTCCGTGTCCTGATGTATGAATTTCATTTTCTGCATTGTTAACAAAGACTTCAACACCTTGTAAATATAACTGGTTAATTGTCTTAGCAACTGATGCATTATTACCAGGAATTGGATTAGAAGAAAATATTACTGTATCCGTAGGTCTTAATTTTATATGTTTATGGGTTCCGTTTGCTATTCTAGATAAAGCAGCAAGTGGTTCTCCTTGTGACCCAGTACATAAAAGGCATACTTCTTCAGCAGGAAGAGTATTTGCAACATCTGGCGTAATAAATATTTTATCATCTTTGATGTATCCACCCTCTATTGATATTTCAATATTGTTTTCCATACTTCTACCAAATAAAGCAATTTTACGATTATTCTTTTTACAAGTTTCAACGATGTGCTTTAATCTATATATGTTAGATGCAAACGTTGCAACAATTATTCTTCCTTTTTTCTTTTCAAATATTTCTTGTAATTCTTCTTCAACTTTAGATTCACTAGCTGAAAATCCTGGTGATAAAGCATTTGTTGATTCACTCATTAAAAGTTTTACACCACTTTTTCCAGTATCAGACATCTTATGTATATCACTCATAGGACCAATTGGTGTTAAATCAAACTTAAAATCTCCAGTTTCAACAATTTTACCGTTAGGTGTTGAAATAATAATTCCATGTGAATCTGGAATAGAGTGGGTAGTTGCAAAAAACTCCACCGTAAAATGTTTAAATTTAACCTTTGTATCCTCGTTATATACTTTTAAATTGTCGTAGCTAACGTTTCTATCTAATAATTTTCTTTTAATTAATCCGCAAGCCTGATTAGGCGCATATATAACTGGTATATTAACACTTTGAAGTAAGAATGCGATAGCACCTATATGATCCTCATGTCCATGGGTTATAAAAAGTGCTTTAATCTTATCTTCATTCTTTTTTAAAAAAGTAAAGTCAGGAATAACGTAATCAATTCCCATTAATTCATCTTTAGGAAACATTACTCCTGCATCAACGATAATAATTTCATTATTGTGTTTAACACAATACATATTTTTTCCTACTTCTCCAAGGCCTCCTAGGGCAAATACTTGGGTTGTTTTTTCTTTATTCATAATCCTCACTTTCTTGTAAAATTTTGACCGATATAAAATAAATAATATAAATTTTAAAGATTAACACGTTACAAATTATATCATAATTAAAAAGTAAAATCAACTGTTATCTTTTGATACTTCAATTCGCAAAGTAGATTTTTACTTGACAAATGAAAAATTACTTGTCTAATCCTAACAAGTAATCTTTTTTGACCTTATAAAGTTTTGATAATTTTTCAACATATTTATCTGCTGGAAGAGCTAAACTATCTTCCCAAGCTTGTATAGTTTCTTCACTTACTTCTAACTCTTTTGCTAATTGCTCTATTGTATATCTATTTTTCTTTCTTGTATTTCTTAAACGAATGCCAATATCGACATCTGTATATGTATTTATATTAGATGCTGTTCCAAACATACCTTTTCTTACTGTTCTCATATGAACCTCCCTCGGTTTCATTGATTAATTATCATAATTATACTATAATATAGCCCAAAAATAAATGGGTTTATCTTATTTTCAGGAGGTTTTTATATGATTAAGATATGTAAAGAGAATAAAGAGTCGGTTTTAAGAAAAATTTATACAGGAGAGTTTGATAATGTTGCGGCAAGTGTGTCTAATTTAGTAGATGACATTATTTTAAGTATGCACAAAAGCGGAATACTGGCTAGTCTTGCAAATAAATTACCTGATAAAAGAGCACACAATACAATTATACCATTTGAATTAGTAATGGCTTTATCTGTAGCAGCTAAAATGAAAACAAATACTAGTATTTGTGATGTTCCTTATGCTATCACTGACCATAGAGTATTAGCTGAATTAGGTTACAATATTATTAATACAGAAAAAGATTTAAAGGCTGGTATGATGACCGAAAGCAGCTTGCGTTTTCTATTTGGAAAGTATGAAGCAAAAGAATTGTTTAAATCATACAACGAAGTCGTACAAGAACAAATTATGCCAAAATTAAATTATAAACCTAATATTCATATTCTTGACTGCACTGAATTGTCCGTAAATCTTGATAATAATAACTATGAACAATCTGCTGTAACAATCAATAAATATGGTGATGCTGACCGTGGTTATAAATTGGCATCTTTGCGTGGAATTGTTGAAGATACAGGTATAATTGAGGAAATTGAGTTTGGTGCAATGAACGTTCACGATTTAGAGCTTAGTAGAGAAATGTTAAAAACTACAAAGGTATTTAATCCTGGAGATATTCTTATCAAAGACAGAGGTTTTCTTGATAGAGATTTAATAAATTATTTAAAAAGTGAAAGACAAATAGATGTTTATGTTCCGTTAAAAAGTAATATGAACGCGTATCAAATTGCTGTACAAGTTGCTAAAGAAGAAAACAAATGGGAAAAACACCCTAGTCGTGAAAAGCAAAAGATTGCATTTGTACCTAATCTTAAAAATTATTGGTGGTCTGACGTGGCACAATCTCGCAAAAAATATAATGAAAATGACGACGTGGAAATTAATTCTTGTGTTGTTTGGGACACTGAAACAGACTCTTATTTCGTATTTATTACTACTGACACAACAATAAGTGCAAAACAAATTATAACGACATATGAATTGAGACCTGAAATTGAAGAAGACTACCGTCAATTAAAGGATTTCTGGAAACTACAAGACTTTAAAAGTACAAAAATTAATATGATAGCATTACATATAATTATGGTTTTATTTGGATATTTATTCTTCCAACTATACATATTAATGCCAGAAGGAGAACAATATTCTCATAAATCTTTACCAGTAATTTTAAATAATTATCAACCAGTTGCTATGCCTTACTTAGTTTTTTATGCCGATGATGAATTTGCCATATTCAGTATATCTGAAATATTAGAACTATATTCATCCTGTAGCATTGAAGCCCAGCGGCGACTGTTACAAGTTCTAAAATAATGAAGAATAATTATTATCTATAAACTGTTTTTTGTATTATTATTTGTAATCTTTTCTCCATACTTGTCAAACTCTGCTAATTCACCTGGTTTTGGGTCTCGTAATTCTTGGTCTTTCATATCATTATAAACTCTAAATGTTTGAGTATAATTACTCTTACAATATCTAAATTCCGTATGTAGAATGCCATATTTTTCAGTCCTAAATTCACCTTTTTGCACCCCTGTAAAGCAATTAGCTCCCATAGTAACAAGGTCAAAATCTAAATCCAATTCATAAAGTATGTACTCAATATTTCCAAAATATGAAGTCATTGAAATATCAACTTTTATTGGGAGATTATTATATCTCTCTTGTTCGGCAGCTTCCTTTTCTCTTTGTACTTTATTATGAATTATTACTATTGTAATTGATAAAACTGCAATTAATACTGCTATTCCTATTACATATTGGTTTCCAAGTACAAATAGTAATGCTACTATTGGAAGTCCAAATACTGTGGTTAAAATTCTTTTTAAATCCATATTTTTCACCTTTTTTATTTTCCTAATCTTCTTGTTCTTTTTTGATATTCAATTATTGCATTGTCTAAATCTTCTTCATTAAAATCTGGCCATTTTTTATCTACAAATAAAAATTCTGAATAAGCAATTTGCCAAGGTAAGAAATTGCTAGTTCTCATTTCCCCACTTGTTCTTATTACCAAGTCTGGGTCTGGCTGACCAGCTGTATACAATTTGCTTTGTATTAAATCTTCATTTATATCTTCAATCGAAATTTTTTTATTTTCGATATCTTCGGCTATTTCTTTTGCCGCTTTTACAAGCTCTGCTCTACCTCCATAATTTAATGCAATATTAAAATGAACACCTGTATTGTCTTTTGTTCTTTCGATACATTCTTTTATTTTTTCTTGCATTTTTTCATTTAAAGCTGTTGTATCTCCTAAAAATTGTATCTTTATATTTTCAGAATCAGCAACTTTTGCATAATGTTCTAAATAATTTTGTAGTATTAGCATTAAGCTTTTTACTTCTTCTTCTGCTCTCTTCCAATTTTCCGTTGAAAATGCATATACTGTAATATATTCTAAACCTATTTCATTTGCATGTCTTACAATTTTCTCTAAAACTTTTGCACCCTCTTTATGACCAAAAGCTACTGGCATTCCTTTTGCTCTTGCCCAACGTCTATTTCCGTCCATTATAATTGCTATATGCTTTGGTAGTTCTTCTTTATTAAATTCCATCTATAAAAACCCCTTATTTATTTCTTGTTTCAATATATTTGGCTAAATTTTGTAAAAACTCAGCTTTTTGACCAAATTCCTCTAGCTCTGATATTGCTTCATTTGTAATTAAATGTAATATTTCTTTAGCTCTTTCTAGACCATATTCAGATACATATGTACATTTTTGCTTTTCTTTATCATTTCCAACAGGTTTACCTGTAATTTTTTCATCTCCGATTTCAGATAATATATCATCTTTTATTTGAAATGCTAAACCTATTTTTTCTGCATATGTCGTTATTTTCTCTAGCTCTTTTTCTGTTGCACCACCTAAGATAGCACCCATTCTTGCACATAACTTTAAATATGCACCTGTTTTATTTTCATGAATATATTCAAGGTCATTTGCCGAAATTTCTTTTCCTTCAAATTCTGTATCTAAATATTCTCCAGCTAGCATTCTATCTGTTGCAACTGAAAATTCATTAAATATTTCAAGCTTTCTTTTTAATTCTTGCATATCCTCTGTTTTTTGTAAATTATTACTTATCACAATATAAGCATAATTAAAAAGTCCATCTCCTGCTAGAATTGCAGTTGCTTCATTAAACTGTTTATGATTTGTTGGTTTTCCGTGTCTTAAATTATCATTATCAATACCTGGTAAATCATCATGTATTAATGAAGCATTATGCACCATTTCTATGCTAATTGCATAAGGCATAGCCACTTCTAGATTTTCCTTAAATAATTTATATGTACTTAAAACTAAAGTTGGTCTTAGCCTTTTTCCTCCTGCCATTAAACTATATTCCATAGCTTCATTTAAAATTCGCTCTTTGCAATCTTGTTTTCTTAAATATTTTTTTAACTCATTATTTACTATTTCTTGGTCTTTTGCTAATTCAGTCTTAAAATTCATACATTACATCCCTTTTTTCTTTAACACTTATATTGAAAGTATTTCATTTTCCTTATTTGCTAATACTTTGTCTACTTCTTCTATTGCTTTATCTGTTAATTCTTGAATTTTATTTTCAGCTTGTTTTAGTTCGTCTTCTGTCAATTCTCCATCTTTTTGTTCTTTTTTGGCTTGGTCTATTCCGTCTCTTCTGGTATTTCTAACCGCTACTTTGCATTCTTCAGCCATTTTTTTGATATCTTTTACTAATTCTTTTCTTCTTTCTTCTGTCAATTCTGGGAAAGTAAGTCTTATTACTTTTCCATCATTATTTGGGTTTATTCCTATATCTGAAGTTAAAATTGCTTTTTCAATATCTTTTAAAACAGATATATCCCAAGGTTGAATTACTATCATTCTAGCTTCTGGAACTGATACACCTGCTACTTGATTTATTGGTGTTGGTGTTCCATAATAATCTATTTTTACTTTATTTAATATAGCAGGATTAGCTCTTCCAGCTCTAATTTCTGATAATTTTTCCTTAAATGCTCCTATTGATTTTTCCATTCTTTCTTTTAAATTTGTATAATCCATATAAAATCTTCCTTTCTTTTTATAAAAATATATTTTATGATACTATTGTACCAATTTTTTCTCCTTTTACTGCTCTAACAATGTTTTCAGGATCTGCAATTCCAAATACTAATAATGGAATATTATTATCTCTACACATTGCAGTTGCTGTTGAATCCATAACTTTTAAGTCTTTATTTAAAACATCTAAATATGATATTTCCTCAAACTTTATTGCATCTGGTTGAATCTTTGGATCTGCAGAATAAACTGCATCAATTGCTTTTCCTAAAAGTATAATATCTGCTTTTATTTCTGTTGCTCTTAATACTGCTGCTGTATCTGTTGTAAAATATGGATGACCAGATCCACAGGCGAATATTACTACTCTTCCTCTGCTTAAATGTTTTTCTGCTTTTCTTTGTATAAATGGTTCTGCAATTTCTCTCATTTCAATTGCAGTTTGAACTCTAGAATGTACACCTCTTGCTTCAAGTGCATCTTGCAATGCTAATGCATTCATTGATGTAGCAAGCATTCCCATATAATCTGCTGTTGTTCTTTCCATATCTAGCCCATTTCTTCCTCTCCAGAAATTTCCTCCACCTACTACTATAGCAATTTGAACTCCCATATCAACTACTTCTTTTATTTTATCACAAATTTTTCCTACAACCTCTGGATTTACTCCTACTTTTTGATCTCCAGCTAATGCTTCTCCACTTAATTTTAGTAGAACTCTTTTATATTTTGCTTCTGACATTTCTTTTCTTCCTTTCTAATAAAAATTATCCATATATAATGTATTTTATGCCATTTTATTTTCGTTAATCATTCTATCATACTTTTATAAAAAAAGAAAGTATTTCTTAAGATTTTTCAATATAAGAAAAGAGCCTAAGAATATTCTTAGACTCTTTATAGTAATTATTGTAATTCAATAACTGCTCCAACTTCTTCTAATTTAGCTTTTAATTCTTCAGCTTCTGCTTTAGAAACGTTTTCTTTTAATGTTTTAGGTGCTCAATCAACTAAATCTTTAGCTTCTTTTAATCCTAAACCTGTAGCATCTCTAACTACTTTTATAACTTTAATTTTTTGATCTCCAGCTTCTTTTAATACAACATTGAATGATGTTTTTTCTTCAGCTGCTGCTGCTCCAGCGGCTGCTGGTGCTGCTGCTGCAACTGCAGATACTCCAAATTCTTCTTCTATAGCTTTTACTAATTCTGATAATTCAACAACAGTCATAGCTTTAACTGCTTCTATTATTTCTTCTTTACTCATTTTAAAATCCTCCTAATAATTTTTTGCGATTACATCGCATCTTATTTTTTAGCAATTTAAGTTTTGCAAAACTTATTTAATTTACTTATAAAAACTAAGCGTTTTCTTTTTGTTTTTGTACTTCACCAAGTGCAACTGCAAGTTTTGATATATTTCCAAGTAATGCACCAGCAAGCATTGATAATAATGTTTCTCTTGATGGTAATTTTGCTAAAGTTATTATTTCTTCAGCTGTCATAACTTTACCTTCAATTACTCCACCTTTGATTTTGTAGAAATCATTGTCTTTGCTGTAATTGTAAATTGCTTTTGCAGCTTCTAAATAATCTTCATTATTCATAACAACTGCTGTTGGTCCTTCTAATAAATCATCAAGACCTTCAATTCCATTTTCAGCTAAAGCTCTTCTTATGATATTATTTTTTATAACTTTGTATTCAGAATCTGATTTTCTTAATTCTGATCTTAATTCTGTTACATCAGCTACATTAATTCCTCTGTAATCTGTTAAAAGTATTATTTTAGCTTCTTTCATTTTAGCAGCTAAATTTGCTACTTCTTCTTTCTTTTGGTTTATGATTTTTTCACTTGCCATTAAATTTCACCTCCTAGAATCTATTAAATATAATTTTTAAATAAATTATAAAACAATCTCTATACCACGAGGCATAGAGATTGCGTTTCACGAATCTTATACCTCGGTAGGACTTATTTTATTGCCTACTGTCTATGGCATTATATATATTATTTTTGGTTAATGTAAAGTCCAGGTCCCATTGTTGTTGATACAGATACACTTCTGATATATTGTCCTTTTGCAGCTGCTGGTTTTGCTTTAATAATAGCTCCCATTATAGCATCATAGTTTTCTGCTAATTTTTCAGCTCCAAATGAAACTTTACCAAATCCTAAGTGAATTATATTTGTTTTATCTAATCTATATTCAACTTTACCTGATTTGATTTCTTTAATTGCTTTTGTTACATCCATTGTAACTGTTCCTGATTTTGGATTTGGCATTAATCCTTTTGGTCCTAATACCTTTCCTAATCTTCCTACTACACCCATCATGTCTGGTGTTGCAACTACTACATCATAATCGAACCAGTTTTCATTTTGAATCTTTGGAATTAATTCTTCAGCACCTACGAAATCTGCTCCTGCTTTTTCAGCTTCTTCAGCCTTAGGTCCTTTAGCAAATACTAAAACTTTTTGTGTTTTACCTGTACCATTTGGAAGTACTACTGTACCTCTTACTTGTTGATCAGCATGTTTTGAATCTACACCTAATTTAACATGTAATTCAACTGTTTGATCAAATTTTGTTTTTGGCATTTTTTCTATAACATCTAATGCTTCTTTGATATCATATTCTTTGTTAGCTTCTACTAACTTAACGCTTTCTGCGTATCTTTTTGACATTTTCATTTTAATCCTCCTTTGGTTTTAACGAATACTTTATGTACTCTCCCAATATTTTTATATTTTAAACTAGTCTACAACAACTACTCCCATAGCTCTTGCTGTTCCAGCCACCATACTCATAGCTGCTTCTAATGATGCAGCATTTAAGTCTGGCATTTTTTGTTCAGCTATAGCTTTTACTTGTTCCTTTGTTATTTTTGCAACCTTTTCTTTGTTTGGTTTTCCAGAACCTTTTTCAATTTTTATTGATTTTTTTATTAAAACTGCTACTGGTGGTACTTTTGTTATAAATTCAAAAGATTTATCTTTATATACTGAAATAACAACTGGTATTATTAATCCCGCCTGACTTGCTGTTCTATCATTGAATTCTTTTACGAATTGCATGATGTTTACACCACTACCTCCTAATGCTGGTCCAACTGGTGGAGCTGGAGTTGCCTTTGCTGCTTCTATTTGTAATTTTATTATATTTGAAATTTCTTTCTCTGCCATTTCTAATTTTCGCCTCCTTTAATCTACTCTTTCTATATGTGCAAAATCAACATCTACTGGAGTTTCTCTACCAAACATAGATATTAAAACTTTTGCTCTGTGTTTTTCTTTATCTATTGATTGAACATTTCCTATATAATCTTTAAATGCTCCTTGAAGTATTTTTACTGAATCATTTACTTCATAGTCAACATTTATAGTAGATTCATCAAATCCCATTGCTCTAATCTCTTCATCAGTTAATGGAATTGGATCTGTTCCAGAACCAACAAATCCTGTTACCCCTCTTGTATTTCTTACTATATACCAAGTTTCCTCAGTAACAATCATTTTTACTAATACATATGCAGGGAATACTTTTCTTAGATTTGCTTTTTTCTTACCATCTTTTATTTCAATTTGTTCTTCCATTGGAACAACTATATCAAAGAAGTAATCTTCTAGTTCTCTATTTTTTACAGTTTTTTCAAGGTCAGTTTTTACTTTATTTTCGTAACCTGAATATGTGTGAACAACATACCATCTTGGTTTCATATCATAATCTTTTTGAGACATAATTGACCTCCTTATTCTTTATTACTAGATTCACCATCTGTATTTTCTGTTGATGGTGTTTCATCAGAATTTTCATTTTCAGTAGTATTTTCCTCTGTTGATGAAGTATCCTTTGGAGTCATAATTTCATCAGTACTCTTAGTGTTTGAAGAATCAGTATCATTTTTTGTGCTATCAGTATTATTATATTTTTCATTAACAATACTTTGTAACCTACTAATTCCATACTTATTTCCTAAATCAAATACTGCATCTAGAGCAAATACTATAATTGCTGTAATTATAACTATAGTTACTACTGCAACTGTATTATTTACCAATTGTTTTGGTGTTGGCCAAATTACTTTTTTTAATTCTGCCTTAAAATCTTTGAAAAAATTTTTTTTGACTTTGTTGTCATTTTTATTTTCATTTTTAGCCATTTTATTTCCTCCTTAAAATAGCTTTATACTATTTTGTTTCTTTATGTGTTGTACGTTTTTTGCAGAATTTACAATATTTTACTAATTCTAATCTATCAGTATTGTTTCTTTTATTTTTAGATGTCATATAATTTCTGTTTTTACATTCTGTACATTCTAATATGATATTTTCTCTTGGTCCTTTAGCTGCCATTTAAATACACCTCCGACTTTTTTAACCTTTACTTTTTTAAACGATGTGAACATATGTAAATTACATATGCTTGGCTATTTTATCACTTTTTCCTCTTTTTGTCAATTGTTTTTCCTGATTTTTTTGCTGTTTTTTTCTTTTTTTGCACTGAAAAACCAAATCTACCAATTTTCTTTCCTAAAGAATAATAATTTCCATTTGAGTATGCTATTAAATCACATTTGGATATATCAAATGCTCCATTTTCATTTATATATTTTTCATCTGCATTTATCCCCAATATCTCAGCTACAAACATATGATGACTACCTAATTCTTTTATTTCTTTTACTCTGCATTCAACTGATACTGGACTTTCTTTTATCATTGGACAATTAACAAAATTTGCCTTTTCTTTTGTTAATTTCATTTCTTTAAATTTATCTACTTTTGCACCTGTTTTTACACCACACCAATCTGTTGCATATGCTAAGTCCCTTGTTGTTAAATTAATAACAAATTCACCTGTTTTCTTTATCATTTCATATGAATATCTTGTTGGTCTAACTGAAATATAACACATTGCTGGATCAGTATTAATTATTCCAGTCCATGCAACAGTTATAATATTAGATTTCTCCATTGTACCACATGATACCATTACTGCTGGTAATGGGTATATAAATGTCCCTGATTTCCATGTTACTTTTGACATATTTTATCTCCTTTTTTCTTAAAAATTTGGCAATTTTATTTTATCACCATTTAAATTATTTTACAACATTTGATTGACATTTATGACTTTTGAGAGTAAAATTTTTCAGTGTTGAGATTTATTAATATCAACAAAACTTTTATAGAGGACAAAAAAATGATCAATTTAGAAGATATTGATACAAAAGAAAACTTAATACAAGATTTTTATAGATGGCTTTTTGATGATAACAATGTAGTTGATAAATCTGTAATTTTAGAAAAAGAAGTTGATATTTCTTTAGCACCATATTATACAGATCCATATATTTACTACCCAAAACAAATAGCAAATTTTTTTAATACTAAAGCCATGCAACGTTTAGGAAGAGTTTCACAATTAGCACTTGCTAATGATATATATCAAAATATTTATCATAGCAGATTAGAACATTCCAAAGGAGTATATAATAGAAAATTAGAAGAATTTTTATATCATTTTCAAGATTCAAATTGGAGAAAATATATTGATGAAAATCATTTAAAACTTTATTTATTAGCTGATTTAATAAAAATGGCAGGACATGATATTGGTCATTTACCTTTATCACATTTAATGGAAACAGAAATTTTGTCTTATAGAGGAGCACATGAAGATTTAGGAAAACGTATAATGTTAGAAGATTCAGAAATTCAAAATGTATTATTAAAAATAAGTCCTAAACTTCCAGATACATTAAATGATTTATATAATAAACATATTATGAATTTTAAAGAACATGATGAAAGTAGTTTTGATGTTGATAGATGTGACTATGTTTCAAGAGATTATTTATATTTTGGCTTACCAATCCATTTACCTTATTCACATTATGAATCTATTTCTGTGGAATTAGACTCAAATGGTAAACCTCTTGAAAATAATGATGGTAGTGTAAAAACTTCATGTTATTCAAAACACAAAATTGATGTTTATGATGAAAAACAATTATTTGTAATTGAAAAACTACTAGAAAAGAGATTAGAAGGTTATCGTTTAATTTATTCTGATCCGCTAGTTTTCGCACATGAAAAAACTATAAATGCTTTTTTTAATGCTTTTAAATCAAAATCAAAATATTTTGACTCAGATTTAAAAACTCTTATAAGTGATTTTAAAGATAAAGGTATTGATAAAATTGATTTAGATAAATTATTAGAATGGGATGATATAAAATTATATTCAGAAATTATAAATATTGCTGAAACCCATCCTGATTCAAATGTAAGAGATTTAGCAACAATGACAATCCCAAATATGGAAGCATTTTTAAATATGATTTATTCTCACCTTGATCTAAAAAACCGTTCAAAACAAGATTTAAGTACACAAGATTTAAGATTTTTGCAAAAAGTAAAATCTTTAATCGTATCAAATAGTAATTTAGGTAAGAATTTAAAAAATCCAAATTTCACTGATGAAAATACAATCTTTTTTGATGAACCAACTTCAAAGGTACTTCAACAACAATTGAAATACTTTATATCTTCATTTGATAATGGCAAACCAATTATAAATTCACATTTGATTTACCAAAAAGCATATAGTACAGATGAACCTATATATATAAGAGATATGAATGGAAAAATATACGAATTATCAAAACATCCAAAAAGAAAATGTAATTGGAATAATATTTCTATAAATTTATATAGTAGTTTCGCTTATATTCCATATTTACGTTCATGTGGTATAAGTGAAGATATAATTTCTAAATTACAAAATATATCTACTGGTATTTCAACTTATTCTATGCCTAAAGAAACATATTTCCCACAAATAAATATGCAACCTTTGCAAGTAGGAAATAGTTTAGAATCATATTTTTCAAGATTTGATACATCTGATGAAAGATAAAACAACAAAAAGAAGTTATAAATTAAAATTATTTTTATAGTTTTAATTTATAGCTTCTTTTTTATAAATATATTAATTTATAAATAAAAAAAACTGGCAACAACTTA
>ERZ859732.654-NODE-654-length-13320-cov-3.811082_pt1 | contig 13320 bp, 7 predicted proteins | sample MGYA00510123_ERZ859732 | MGnify/ENA primary metagenome ERZ859732 (study PRJEB30046, sample SAMN00715133) | human gut metagenome | study: EMG produced TPA metagenomics assembly of the A metagenome-wide association study of gut microbiota in type 2...
ACCTCATTAAGCCTCTTTGACGACCTCAAAGAGGCTCTTTGACAACGAAAGCCAAATTTTCACATCCATTAACAAAATCGTATAGCATTTTAACATTAAAGTTAGCAGCATGCTTTAAAATACCTTGTTTTTACTTACAAAACGATTTATGCATAAAAACCTGCGAAAATGCATAAATATGCAAAACCACATGTCTTTTATATCTTCCCCACCCCTCTCTCTTGGCTTTAGATGCCACAACAGCAATGTTTGCTCACATTTATTAATTAAATTTTCCTTTCATCCGATAAAAGTTGTTATCGTGACCGCGGCGATCAGGATCGGTGTAAAGGCGAGTAGGATTCGCGGAAAAGACAACAAAGCCTCTATAATAATATAATGTACGCGCGTACCTTATATATAGGAGGTCTTGAGAAAACAAAAAATGATGCTTTTAGGTGCTTTTGTTTTAAATAACGCTAACCGATTGTCGTGAAAAAAGACGCAAACAAGAAGAGAAAAAAATTGTCGTGAAAAACATAAAGCCACAGCAGCAATGGAGATTGTCCATCGGCTGCTGTGGCTGCTTATTTAAAAACCAATGATTTGTGTTTGAGGGTCTATTTCTTTCTGCTCTTCACCTTTTTGGCCTTGCCACCCTTCTGGGCGGGCATTTCGTTGCTCAGAGAGTAAGGCACATCCTCAGCGAGGGTGCCGCGCTGGGTGTTAGGAGTGGTGCTCATGTCGAACACGATGTTTCCACCGTTCATCACGGCATCGTGTGTGAGATAGTTGTGGTTATAGGTCTCGCCGTTGAGAGTCATGGCGTTCACATAACGAGTGTTGTCAGAGTTGCCCTTTGCGGTGACGGTGAGCGACTTGCCGTTCTCCAGATGGAGGGTGAGCTTGTCGAAGTAAGGCACACCGAGCACATACTGGTTGCTGCCGGGACATACAGGATAGAAGCCCATGGCCGAGAACACATACCATGCAGAGGTCTGACCGTTGTCTTCGTCGCCGCAATAGCCGTCGGGATGGGCGGTGTAGAGCTTGTCCATAACCTCACGGATCCAGTACTGGGTCTTCCAAGGCTGTCCTGAATAGCCGTAGAGATAAATCATGTGCTGGATGGGCTGGTTGCCATGAGCGTAGTTACCCATATTCATAATCTGCATTTCGCGAATCTCGTGGATGACACCTCCATAGTAGCTGTCGTCGAACAATGGCGGCACGTTGAACACCGAGTCAAGCATCTGGTTGAAGTTCTGCTTACCACCCATGAGGTTGATGAGTCCCTGCGGGTCGTGGAACACCGACCATGTGTAGTGCCAGCTGTTACCCTCGGTGAAGGCGTCGCCCCACTTCAGCGGTGAGAAGGGTGTCTGGAACTTGCCGTCCTTGTTGCGGCCGCGCATGAGCTTGGTCTCGGGGTCAAACACGTTCTTATAGTTGTAGGCGCGTGCGAGGAAGGGTTTAAGCTCTTTCTCGCTCTTGCCCAGGGCTTTACCAAACTTGTAGATGCACCAGTCGTCGTAGGCATACTCGAGTGTGCGGGCCACGTTCTCGTTGATCTTGACATCATAAGGCACATAGCCAAGCTTGTTATAATACTCGTAGCCAAGACGACCTGTTGAAGAAACGGTGGGATGAACGTTGTTGGCGCCGTGAACGACAGCCTTCCACAGCTCCTCAGCATCATAACCGCGCAGACCCTTGAGGTAAGCGTCAGCCACGATAGAGGCAGAGTTGTTGCCCACCATGCAGCCACGATGGCCCGGCGATGCCCACTCGGGCAGGAAGCCGCTCTCCTTATATGCGTTGACGAGACCTTCCTGCATCTTGGTGTTCATTGACGGATACATCACGTTGAGCAAGGGGAAGAGACAACGGAAGGTATCCCAGAAGCCGGTGTCGGTGAACATGTAGCCGGGAAGCACCTTGCCATTGTAGGGACTATAGTGAACAGCCTTGCCCTGAGCATCATACTCGAAGAACGAGCGCGGGAAGAGCACCGAGCGGTAGAGGCACGAATAGAACGTGCGCTTGTGGTCTATGTTCTGGTCCTCAATCTCTATCTTGCCAAGGACGTCGTTCCATGTCTTGCGGCCTTCAGCCTTGATGCGGTCGAAGCATCCGTCTTTCAGCTCACCGAGGTTGCGCAGAGCCTGCTCCTCGCTGATGAACGACGATGCCACCTGAACGTTCACCACCTCGCCACGCTTGGTATGAAAACCGATAATTGCGCCAGCATGGTTGCATGTAGCTTCGGTGTTGCCCTCGCCAACGGTGCCGTCGGCAACGGCAGCCTTGTAGGTGAAAGGCTTGTCAAACTTTACAACAAAATAGTTCTTGAAATTGTCGGGCACGCCACCGCTGTTCTTGGTGGTGTAGCCCACGATCATCTGCTTCTCAGGCAGAATCTTGACATAGGATCCCTTGTCGAAGGCATCGACCACGACGAACGACTTGTCGTTCTCGGGATAGGTGAAACGCATGGCACAGGCACGCTCGGTGGGAGCAAGCTCAGCCACGATGTCGTAGTCGGCAAGATAGACGCGATAATAATAAGGTGTGGCTATCTCTGCCTTGTGAGAGAACCATGAGGCACGCTTGTCCTGGTCAAACTCGGCCTTGCCTGTGATGGGGAGGATAGAGAACTGGCCGTAATCGTTGATCCACGGACTGGGTTGGTGGGTCTGCTTGAAGCCACGGATCTTGTCGGCTGAATAGACATAAGCCCATCCGTTGCCCATTTTTCCTGTCTGGGGCATCCAGAAGTTCATGCCCCACGGCATGGCCACGGCGGGATAGGTGTTGCCTGTCGACAACGCAATCTTCGACTCTGTTCCTACGAGCGTGCTGACATAGTCGACTGGTTCAGCGTGAGTTACTGCAGCCTTCGCAGTGAGCGATGCGACGGTGAGCAGTGAAGTTAATAAGACTTTAAATGTCATAATGATTTGCAATTATTTTTATTGATTTATAAACATTGTCTGTCGTTGGTTTCTCGGTTTTTGTCTTTTATAGTTGTCAAGACAAGTTTGGTTCAGCTGATGTCTACGTTTTCTTAAAGCTGATTTTTAGCATTGACATGAGTCAAGGTTTAATGCTACAAAGGTACATGAAAAATTTGAATTATCGGCATTTATGACTCATAAAAAACTATAACCTACTTATTAAAAGAGGAAACGGGTGGATTCACATCCACCCGACTCACACATGGGCGGAAAATGTCCACCCAAACCTTACAATTAATAACATTTAAAACCTCAACCTTCACAGGCTGACACAAATCACTATTATCTTATTTAAGCAGCAGAGGTTCTTGACCCATGCTGAAAAATGCCTTGTCAAAACCAGCAAAACAGCGGTTTGTCGGTCGGGGCTCCTCCATTATAAGATGAAAATTTACGAAAAAATGTCTCACCGTAAAGAAGAAAGCCTTTCAATCTGCAAAATTAGCTATTATTTTTAAAACTGCAAATTTATAGAATAATTATTTCTGTTTTTTATTTTACTTTTATTAATTTAACAAAAAGCAAATTGTAAAACATAAGAAAACATGCTAACTCTCACACTATTGGCTCTTCGCCCCTCCCCGGCCCCCAAAGCGCCAGGGCAGAGGCGCCAGCCACATTGAGCGAATCGACATTGTGAGACATGGGTATGCGTGCCACATAATCGGCATCGGCAATGGTGTCGTGAGGCAAGCCGTCGCCCTCGGTGCCCATGACGATGGCAAGGCGCGGCTCAGAGGTGAGCACGGGGTCGCTGATAGACACCGACTTGTCGGTGAGCGCCATGGCAACGGTCTTGAAACCGAGGGTGTTAAGCCACTGCACAGGCTCCTCCAGCCACGTCCACGGCACAAGGAACACGCTGCCCATGGACACGCGGACGGCACGGCGCGTGAGAGGGTCACACGAGTTGGAGGTGAGCAGCACGGCATCTATGCCAAGGGCGGCAGCCGAGCGGAAGATGCTTCCTATGTTGGTGGCCTCAACCACGTTGTCGACCACCACTACCCTGCTGGCTCCCCTGCACACGTCCTCCACCTTTGGCGCTTCGCGACGGCGCATGGCGCAAAGCACGCCCCGCGTGAGCGTGTAGCCTGTGATCTCTGCCAACAGTTGGCGTGAGCCTGTGTAGACGGGAATGTCGCCGCAACGTGCAATGATGTCGGCGGCATCACCCGTGATGTGACGGTCTTCGCAGAGCATGGCAACAGGCTCATAGCCAGCGTTTAACGCCACGTTTATGACCTTCGGACTCTCAGCAATGAATATTCCGAGCTTGTTGTCCATGTGTCGGCGCAACTGTGCCTCTGTGAGCGAGTGGAACATCTCCACACCGGGATGATCGAGTGATGTTATTTGAATGGTAGCCACGATAGTTTTTTTTGATTTAGACTACAAAAATAAGAATTTTTCTTCAATCAGGCAAAAAAACATGGCTTCCTATTTTGGTTAAAACAAAAAACGTCTGGCATAAGCTATAACCACCTATGCCAGACCTGTGTGTTTAAAAGTATTAGAAAAAAACTGTCTGCTTTTTTAAAATGCGGTATGGCTCATTTTAAAGAAGCTATGTTTTGATATTGAAGAATTATCTCGCCACGGGGAAAGCCGATATGCGCAGACGGGCAGCACCCATAGGCACAAGCGTGATGTCTTCAACCTCTTTGGCCTTAACGGCCGTTTCGTCGGGCAAGACACCACAAAGGCCTGTCTCATCGATGGTCCATGACGGCACACGGCGACCCTTGGCTTTAAACTCAAGAGGCACGCTCTCAAGCGTGAACGGGAAATTGTCGGCAGGCCACGGCTTCTTCACGACCTCAATGTTGTCGAGCGCCTTGCGACCAAAGCCTCTGAGACAGAGGGCATAGTTCCACGGACTGTCGGCATAGATTTCTGTTGTGGGCCATTGCGATGCGTCAGCGTTCTTCTGCCATTTGCTGTCGACAATGGCGGTGGCTTTGCTGTCGCGCTGCACATAACGTTCCTTGATTTTCAGTGAGAGGGTGAGCGGTCCATAGTCGAGGCTCACGCTGTGTTTGTTGACCTGCCACACACGCATGCTCAGGTGCATGGGGAAACGCAGCGTCAGCTTGTCACCCTTCTTCCACTCGCGGTTGACAACCAGATACTTGCCTCCCATGAGGCGGGCGTCGACACGCTCACCGTTGACGCACACCTCTGCCCCACGGGTCCATTTGGGTATGCGCACATAAAACGGGAACGCGGCCTTGCCCTTGTCAATGGTGAAAGCGATGTTTTCGTCGAAGGGATAGTTGGTCACCTCGCTAACCGTCACCTTTTTGCCGTCCGCCACCTTCACGTCGGCAGTGCAGGCACCGTAGATCACGGCAGCTATGCCGTTGTCGGGCGTGGCATAGATGAGGTTCTCGCTATAGTAGGGCCATCCTTGTGCATGGTTGTGCTGGCAGCAGCGGCTGCTGAACGGGTTCATGGAGAGAAACGGTCCGCTGTTGTCGATGCCGGGGTTATGGTTCTTCGAGTCGCTTTGCACCATGTTGGGAGACGTGATATAACGCAGAGCTTTGAAGTCGGGCATTACAGATGCAGGGAACGTGTTGAACGCCACGTCTTCACAGTTGTCTGCCCATGCGGGATCGCCTGTAAAGCGCAACATTATCTCGTCGCTTGCCATCTGCTCCACCATGCCGCAACACTCGACCCCTTGTCGCGGGTCGATGTAGCCCATGCGTGCGTTTTCGTCGGCACCGAACATGCCGCCAGGCACCTGTCCGAAGGTTCGGCGAATGAGACTCTGCACGTTGTAGGAGGCATGCAGCATCTTAGGGTCGCCCGTCAGCATATAATAAGTGGCTGGTTCGCGAAAACACTCGGCAATGTTTACGTTATGCCAGTTGGGCAACGATGTTGGGTTTGTCCAGTTGGCTGTGTTACGGTGAATCTTATGGGCGAGGTCAAGCAGAAACTTGTCGCCCGTGCGGTTGTAGAGCCACAACACCGAATAGAGGTTGTCGCCACCACGGCTGTTCTCCCAATAGTCTTCAAGAAACTTGTCGTCGGGAATGGTCATCTGCCATCTGAAATAGTTGGTCATGAGCTTCAGGACCCGCTCGTCGCCCGAATGTTCATAATAGGTCTGGAGCGTGGAGAGCACGATCATCTGTGCCCACAGCTCGGGCTTGTCGCCGCGCATGTTGACGGGTCCGAACGCCCCGTCTTCGCGTTGGCTCTTCAAGATGGCCTCAATCCACGTCTTTGTCTCCGCGAGCATGGCCTTGTCGTTAAGGATATAAGCGAGGTCGCTATAGCCCTTGAGCCAATAGGGCACCTCCTCCCATCCGTGGTCGCCTCCTTTTGTAAGCCATGCGTTGTTGTGCTTGTCGAGCCATGCCGAGATCTCGCCGAGATGTCCCGTCAGGCCGTCGCGTTGCAGCTGCAGGTAGCGGCCCACCCACCCTGCCGGGCGTATGCTGCCGACAGGCAACTTTATGAAATGTTGTTGCCTCAAGGGTGTCCTCGCGTTTGTGTAGTTGTGGCTTAACGCCGTGTTGTCAGGGCGGTCAACCACACGACTCGTCACCGGCTGGGCCTGTAAGGTGCCTGCGCACAAAACAAAGGCAACGGTTGAGAGCAATGATTGGAAGATGTTGTTCATAGGGAAAAAGATTTTTTAGTTGACAAATAAACAAGTTGACGAGCCAATTAGTCTGCTTGTCAACTTGTCAACCCGTCAACTTGTCAACTAAACTACCACTGGATAGCCTGATCCTCGTCAGGAATCTGAGTGTTGATCTTGCGTTCAAGAGTCATCGAGCCGCTAACCTCCCAAGGCATCTCGCTGCCGCTGACAGAGGTGTAGTCGACAAACGAGTAGTTGAGGTTATTGATGATGATATAACGGTGCTTGAAGTAAGGCTGTTGCGCATCCATGCTTTCCACCACGCGGAACGAAGCCTCCTTCTTGACGTTGAGCTTGATCTTGGGGTTGTCGGTGTAAAGCTCAAGCGTTCCGGCGTTGTCGCCGTTGAAGCGTGCAAAGATCTTGTAGTTGCGGCGGTCGGTATAGTCTTCATCGCGGTTGCCGGCATAGAAGAACACCGTGTTCTCATCAACGACATAGCAGCGCTTCTCCGACACGGTAGAGGCGTTGGCCTCATCGCCCTGCACAAAGATTTTCAACGATGACGACGAGTAGTCGCCTGAGAAATCGTTGAAGGGGAAGATGCGGAGCATGGCCTTAGCATAGTGCTTGCGCGGATGCGAGGTATAGTTGTAAGACGCATCGTCAAGAATCTGCACGGGGAGCACCCATTTCTCTGCCATGTCGATGTCGCCGACCTGGGCGTTGACACCGTCATGGCCCTTGAAGTTGAAGTTGAGACGCAGCAGACCCACGTTGTCGCCCTTCTTTATGTCGATGGTCGGCGAGAACGAGGCATAGTTGCTCATGTCGTGATAGAACAGGTCGGTACGGGTAGAGAAGCGCGCATAGTTGAGCACGTTCAGCGTGTCGGGATCATAATCGAAATGAACGGTTAGATCCTTTGAGTTGTTCGTTGAGCCACTGACGATAACGGGCAGGTCATAATAGCTCTTGCCCTCGCCCTCCATCACGGTGCCGTCGGCGTTGTGGCGTGTGTAAGGAACATAGATGTTTGTTACGCCAGCGTTGTCGAGGGGAGCACGGAAGCTCACATACTGCTCATATTGCTCGTCTTTCCACTCGTCGTTGCACGATGTGACGAGCGCGAGCAGACCCATAAGCGAGGCGGCCAATATAGATAATTTTTTCATTTTTCTAATCGTTTAGTAAGGAATAACATCAGTCGTTATATGTCCAGCCGGGGTTCTGTGACAGCTTGCTGTTCTTCTTGAGCTCATCGTGTGCGATGGGCCAGAAATAGAGCTTGTCAGAGAACGTAGAGGGCAGGTTGTAGGTAGGGATGACCTGCATGAACTTGTCGCGGTCGGCAGCTGTCATGAACACGTTGAGACCGTAGATCTGCTTCGACTCCTCGACGGGAGCGTCCATCCAGCGGCGCAGGTCATAATAGCGTTTGCCCTCGCCCATCAGCTCGATCATGCGCTCACGCTTGATGGCTGTGCGCAGAGCGTTCTTGTCAGAATAGACAGCATCGGAGAAGTCGGGCACGCCGGCACGAATGCGCACGGGGTCTATGCCCTTCTTCATCTCTGCCACGTCGCGGCCGATGGTGTAGGTCTTGCTGCCATCCCAAGAGGGCACCTGGTATGTGCCGTCAAGCTCGTTCAGAGCCTCAGCATACATGAGCAAGATGTCGGCATAGCGTATGGCTGTCTCGGCCTTTGAGCTGATGTGTTCATAGCTGTGGCCGCTCTCACAATAGTCGGTAGGGTTATACCATTTCTTCACACCCACACCTGTGCGCAGGTAAGAGAAGGCATTGATGTAGCCGTTTCCGCTTCCGCGATAGTAGAAGATCTGCTGGTTGCGCTTCTCGGCTGTTGGGTGACCAAGCGCCTCCCACACGCTGCCGTTGAAAGCTACCGAAGCATAGAAACGCGGTTCGCGGTTGACATACTGCATCGACACGTTGGCCTTGACATAAGGATACTCGTTGTCGCTGGTTGTCCAGCCCTGCACACGCTCTGAGCCGTTGCCGCCGTTCATCTCGCTGTCCTTGCCCGGCACGTCGGTGCCGTCGTTCATGTAGTAGGCATCGACCATCTTCTGCGTCAAGCCGTGGGTGTTCCATCCGCCACAGGCGATAGGCATCTCGTGCAGCACGAACGCCTTGATGCTTGAGTTTTCATCGTCGACCTCGCCGTTCATGCCGCGTGTGAAGATAAGCTCCGGGTTGTCGTTGGGCGCAAGCTCGCCGTCAAACAGGTTGCGGTAAGACACATAGGGGTCGATGTTCTTCCAACCGTCGGGCCAGTTTTTCTCTGAGAAGTTGCCGTCGGCAGGAGGGGTGACGGTGGCGGGGGTGCCCTGTGAGGCGGTGGTGCTGAAGGGAGCATGGTAAAGCTCATAGACGCCGAGGTCCATGACATCCTTGCATGCCGCTGCGGCACGCGCCCACTTGCTCTCATCGTATGTGGTGCTGAGCAGCTGTGAGCCGTCCTTGTTGGTCAGCTCCTTGGCAATGTTGTCGGTGACGCCGGCAGGGTGCTGGCCGTTCTGCAGCTGGCCGTTGGCGAGCGGACTGGCAGCGTAGATGTAAGCCAGCGCACGGGTGGCGAGAGCCGCACCCTTGGTGGGACGGACAATGTTCTCGGGGTCGCGCTTGGTAAACTGGATCTCCTTTGCTGCCTGTTCCATCTCGGTGGCGATATATTGTGCCACCTCCTCGTAGGTGCTGCGTGCCGTGGCTATCTCTTCATAGCTCTTGGTGTAGTCGACACCCTCGTCGGGCATGATGGGCACCGGACCGTAGCGGCGGAGCAGCAGCCAGTAGTAGTAGGCGCGAACGAAGCGGGCCTGACCCTTGTAGTCGATGCGGTCCTCGGCTGTCATCTCGGTGTTCTGGTCGACATTGTGGATGAAGACCGAAGCCTGATAGATGCCCTTATAGCAATAGTACCAAGCCTCCTGGTTCCAGTTCTCGCCATAGTTGCCGAGCTTCAGGGCGTTGTATGATCCACGGGTCTCGCCCTCGCCATACTGTGAGTCGCGGTCGCCATAATACATATCATCGGCGAAGCAGTGGGCAGTGCGTCCTTTTGAGGTGACATCCTGGTTGGCGCCACCAAGGAACGAGTAGGCATAAGCCAACCACTCCTGTGTCTGTGTCTTGTCCGTGAAGACGGTTGTGAGCGTCTTGCGGTCATCAAAATATTTGTCTGAGCTGAGGTCTGTGCATGAGGTGGTTAGCGAGCCGACACCCAGGGCAGACAACATCAATATCATTAAATTCTTTTTCATATTGTTCTCTTTCTTTTTAGGTAGGTTTAAAGACTAACCTGAACGCCTAAGGTCACCGACTTGGTGATGGGGTAATCTTCGCCACGCGGCTGGAGCGACTCGGGGTCCCAGGTTTTAAACTTTGACCATGTGAGCAGGTTGGTTCCTGTGACATAGAAACGGATGCTGTTGAAATGGATCATGTTAACCAAGCGGGCGGGCAACGTGTAACCGAGGTCGAGGTTCTTCAGACGAACATAGCGGCCGTCGCGGAGCCAGAAGGTGGAAGCACGGTTGTTGTTGCTGTTGTTGCCGTAGGTGAGACGCGGATAAGAGGCGTTGGGGTTCTCGGTGGCGGTGGTGCCAGAGATGTCGGAAGAGATCCAACGGTCGTCGACCATGTTCTTGAACACGTTACCCCACTGGTTCTCGCTGAACGCCCACACACACTTGCCGAAGATGGGGAAGGTGCTCTTGCCGGCACCCTGGAAGTGCATGTTGAGGTCTATGTTTTTCCAGCGCAGGGTGAAGCCTAAGCCGTAGGTAAGGCTCGGGGTCTTGGTGGCACCGATGGCCACGATGTCGCCGTCGTCGACCACGCCGTCGCCGTTGACATCCTTATACTTGATGTCGCCGGGCTGCACGGTGCCGAAGTTTTGCTTCGGACTGTTGCGTATGTCGTCGTAGTCTTTGAACAGACCGAGGGCTATGAGGCCGCGCTCCTGATCCACACGGTAGCCTGTGAGGTTCTGGTAAGCATAGACGTTGTTGGCCTCATCGCGCTCAAGCACCTCGTTCTTGTAATAGGTGATGTTGCCGCGAACGGTGAGATCCCAGTCTTTGCCAAACGTCTGGTGGAACGATGCGTTGCCGTCGAAGCCACGCTTGCGGGCAACACCGACGTTGGCGCGAGGCGAACTCTCAAGACCTGTGATGGCGGGCAAGAAGTTGCGGGCCATGTAGATGCCGGTGTTCTTGTCGTCAAAATAGTCGACGGTCATAGAGAACTTCTGGTTGAACATCACGAGGTCGATACCAATGTCTTTCTTCTTTGAGACCTCCCAGGTAACACCGTTGGATGCCACCTGCGTGTAGTGAATTCCATGAAAGTTGTTGGGAAGGAGGTTCGAGCCAAAATTCCACACATTAACAATACGGTCCTCGTCATCTATTTTCTGCTTATAGTAGTCGAGCGTGTAGAGGTACGGGAAGCGGTCGCCGCCTGTGGCGTCGGTGCCCACCTTACCATAAGAGAAGCGGATCTTAAACATGTTGAGCCAAGGTGCAACCTTCTGCACAAACTGTTCTTCAGCAACGTTCCATGCCAGGCTGTAGGCGGGGAAGAAGCCCCAGCGGTGGCCGCTGGCAAAGTTTTCGGAGCCGGTGTAGCCGAAGTTCCAGTCAATGAAATAGCGGTTCTTGAAGTTGTAGGTCACCTGTCCCGAGAGACCCATGTTCTTGCGCGACACCGAGTTTTTGATGTCGGTGCCGAGGTCAACGGTCTGTATGCGGCTGTCCTGTGTGAAGCGCAGGGTGGCGCCCACATTGTGAGCCTGGAGGAACGAACGGTTCCAGCGGAGGAGAGCCTCTATGAACTCGTGACGGTTGCCGCTGGCTCCCGACTCTTGGTACATGTCCTTGGCGTCGTTGATCTTGTCGAAGATGAGGTTGCCGTTCTCGTCGCGGCCGTTGGCCTTATACTGGGCGGGCTGGCGGCGGTGGTGGATCCAGTTGGAGTTGTATGTGTCGTAGCCGAATCGTGCTATGAGGTTCAGACCCTTGGTCACGAAGTCGAGGTTCTGCTCCAGCGTCACGTTTGAGTTGATGTTGTTGTCCCAGTCTTCGTTGTAGCCTGTCTGTGTGGCTGCCACCCACGGGTTCATGTGGTTGGCCTGACCGCGGCCGAGGTTGGTCACAGGCACATAGCCGTTAGAGTACATAAGCGGTGAGAGCAGGTTGTTGTAGCCGAAGAGCTGTCCCCACACGTCGTTGTCGCCAAGACCCGGACTGTTACGCTTGTTGAGGTTGCCTGAGATGCCAAGCTTCAGGACGGTGGTGGGGGTGATGTCGACGTCGGCATTCAAGCGATAGTTCCAGCGCTTATAGTCGGCATTGGTGTTATATTTGTGGCGCAGCGTCTCGTCGGTCTTGTACATGCCCTCGTCCTGCACATAAGAGATAGAAGCAAAATAGCGTGAGGTGTTGCCACCGCCACTGAGGTTCACGTTGGCACGCTGGCTCCAAGCGCCGTCGCGCAGCAACACGTCTTTCCAATCGACATTGGGGTACATGTCGGGGTCGAGGCCGCTCTTGATGAGCTCCAGCTCTTCGGGTTTGTAGACCACACCGAGGTTGCGGGTGATGCATGCCTCGTTCATGAGGTTGGCGTAGGTGAGACCGTCAACAAACTCGGGGGTGATGGTGCGCGTGTTGTAAGAAGCCTCATACTTGCCGTTGACGTTTATCTTGCCTGCCTTACCGTGCTTTGTGGTGATCAGGATTACGCCGTTGGCACCCTTGTTGCCGTAGATGGCTGTGGCAGAGGCGTCCTTGAGAACGGTGAACGACTCGATGTCCTCGATGTTGATGTCGTCGATGTCGCTACGCTCAAAACCGTCGACAAGGATGAGAGCCGAGGAGCTGGCACCGAAGGTAGAGATACCACGCACCCAGAACTGTGACGTGTTCTTGCCCGGCTGGCCAGAGGTCTGGTAGGCGATGATGCCCGGAACGTTACCTGCCAGGGTGTTGGAGAAGTTGGAAGAGGTGTAGTGCTTGAGGTCGCCCATCTCCACATTGGTCACAGCGCCCGTCACGGTGAGCTTCTTCTGCTTGCCGAGGCCAGTCACCACAACCTCTTCAAGAGCGTTGGCCACGTCTTCCTCCATCTTGACGTTGAGACGTGTGGTGGCGTTTTTGAGAAGCACCTCCTTTGTCTTGAAGCCCATGTAGCTGAAGACGAGGGTTTGATATTGCTTCACCTTAATCTTGTAAATACCGTCGATGTTGGCGATGGAACCCAGTCCGGCCTGATCCTTAACGGTAACGGTGGCACCGATCAACGGCTCGCCTTTGGTGTCGGTGATGGTACCTGTCACTTCCATAATGTCTTGTGCCACAGCTCCAACAGCAACGCTGAGCATGACAACAAGCATAAACAAATATTTTTTCATAGCTTAGACTCTCTTTATTTTGTAGTTTGCTCCACATTCTCATTTGAGGCGCCGTCAGACTGTTCCGACTCGTCTGCCTCCAGCGAGATGGTACGTATCTTGCGTCCAACGGTGTCGAGAATATAGAATGAATTGGTTCCCTCATCGTATGCCAGACCTGTAGGGTCGCGGAAGCGTGCCACCTGACGCAGGTCACCGTTGTCGGTTCCCCACACGTTGTTATCGGCAGCGGCTGGTGGGGTGGCCCCCGCGGCGGGGGGGGGGAAGATGGCGGCGGGGGGGGGGG
>ERZ859732.669-NODE-669-length-13078-cov-4.747447_pt1 | contig 13078 bp, 11 predicted proteins | sample MGYA00510123_ERZ859732 | MGnify/ENA primary metagenome ERZ859732 (study PRJEB30046, sample SAMN00715133) | human gut metagenome | study: EMG produced TPA metagenomics assembly of the A metagenome-wide association study of gut microbiota in type 2...
TGCTACACAGACTGTAGGCGCCGATGGCCGGGCCATCCAGGAAGCGCAGAGAAAACTGCAGCAAGCTAAAGATGAAGCCCTCAGGCTCTTTACCTCCATGTCCATGGAGATTGAAGAAAAGACCGGCACGGCTTATGAGGCGGGAATGGCCCAGGTGGCACAGAACGTTAAATCTAAAGGGCAGGAAATCCAGAAGCTGGCCGCCGCCGGTGTCCCAGAAGACGCCATTAAGTCTCTGAACGATAAGCTCGCCGAGTATCAGACAGCTCTCCAGAACAAAGTCACCCAGCAGCAGCAGGAAGCTCTTGGAAAGCTTAAGACTGACACCATGAGGACTAATGCCGAGCTTAAAGGCGACTATAAGAGCCTGGCGGATGCTGAGTACAACGCTACCGTAGAGTCCCTCAATAAAGAAAAAGAAGAACGAACTAAGGCAGTGGCCAAGAACAAGGAAGATAAGGAAGCCATGGCCGCCGTTGAGGACTGGTATACCGCCCAGGTACAGGCGGCAGCTGAAAAGCGGACCGAGGCCTACAGAGCGTCTTTTGCAAAGCAGATGGATTATGCCATCAGCCGGCATGACACTAAAGCCATGGGAAGCCTGCTTAACAGCGATGACTTTAAGCAGATGATGGACTGGGACGGCCAAACCGCCGAGATGCAGCAGTTCTACGACCTTTGGAAGGACGCGCATAAGACTACTGAGCAGGAAATAGCTGACAGCATGAGCAGCTTCCAGGGTAGCATTTCCGACTTCTTCACTAGCCTTCTTGAAGGGCAGGAGACCTTCGGAGATGCTTTCTTGGGCCTGGTTGACTCCCTGCTGGATACCGTCGTCAAACAGATTGCTGATAAATGGAGCGCCCAGATTCTTACCAGCCTCTTCCCGGGCATGTTCGGAGGAGACCAGCAGGGAGGCGACTTTTCTGGCGTAGGCTCAGGGGGCGGCGGCCTCTTTACAGGCCTAACCTTTGCAGGTAGTCTGCTGGGAGGCGGCGGTGGTGGCCTCTTTGGTGGCGGCGGCAATGGAAATGGGGATGAAGATCCCATTACTACTTTCCAAAACACCATTACCCGCATGACTACCGGCATGGACACTGCTACAAGTGCTTTGGGCCTCTTCTCTGGCGGAACCGGAACGGCCAATAAACTCCTTGGCGCCTACAGCGGCATCCAGGGGATTATTAACACCGGCACGAAGCCCGCTGAAAATTTGACTACACAGCTTGCTACTAAGGGCCTATCCAGCTTTACAGTTAATGTTTACCTGGCCGCAGCTGCTCTCAAGGCTATGGCGGCCAGTGCGTCTTTTGGCGGATTACCACATGCAACTGGCGGCTTTATCACAGGACCGGGCACAGGAACCTCCGATGATATTCCAGCTTTCCTTTCCAATGGCGAATATGTCTTGACCGCCCAGGCTGTCCAGAACGTAGGCTTACCTTTGCTCGACGCCATGAACAGCGGAAGAGTAGGGCACTTTGCGAGCGGCGGCCTGGTTCGTGCGGCTTCTGGAGGAAAAGGCTCCGGAGGCGCCGCCGGAAACGTTGTAACTCTTAATGTTTCTGCATTGGATGCGGCAAGCTTTGCAGATTTCCTGCAGAACGGCGGCATGGACGCCATTAAACAGCTGCTTTACGATGGCAGCCGGGATTTCACATCAGAAAGCGGGGTGTGGTAAGTGTCTTCTCAGATTTTCTTTCCTTTGGACGCCCGGGAAGTATCCTGGGAAACTGAAACGGACCAATCCTGGGAAGTGAACGAGCAGGAAAGCGCCAGCGGAAAAAGGCGGGCCATGACTTATCAGACCCTGCCCGGCTGGACTTTCACCATTACCTTTCCCGGGCTGACGTCAGAAAAGAAGGATGACCTCTTTGCCTTTTTCAGCAGAGTAAAGGGGACGCTTATCCCGTTTTTCTATAAGGATGCTGAAAATTACAAGTGCGAAAACGTGGTACTGGCCAAAAACGCCGACGGCTCTTACCAGCTGGTGGCTAACATGCACGGACAGCAGGAACCTATCTATTATGCGGATAATCTGCATGTCTATGTTGATGGAGTAGAGCAGGGGGACACATCTTACAAGCTCGACCGCGGCGCTATTGTCTTTACCAATGCTCCGGCTGATACGGCCAAAGTCACGGCAAGTTATGAGTACTATTGGAAGGTTAAATTCGCAAAGTCGAAACTGCAGATCAAGCAGAAATTTGACAACATCTTCCAGGTTACTCTGTCTCTGGAGGTGGTTAGATGAAAACGGTTACTGATGCGCTGGCCACCTATCTCAACACCGAAAAAGAGATGAACGTCTGTGATTTATACACGCTGACGCTTTATGATGGATCTGCCTACTACTATACTGATGCTGATAAAGATATCACCTACAATGGCCATACCTATCTCCATGACGCTCTCCTCCTAAAGCGTGAACAGACGAAAATCAACAACGTCATTTCCGTGGATAGTATGACGGTAAGCATTTATGCTACAGTGGACGACAAGTTGGGTGACAAGCCTATCTTTCTTGCCGCCCATGATGGTGCCCTGGACAGAGCTACGCTTGCTCTTTCCCGGTGTTTCTTTGACGAGGATGGCAACACTATTGGCGCTGTTGATTTGTTTTCCGGCATCACCGAGGTTAAGAGCTGCGGCGGGCTTCTTATGAAGCTAACTGTAAAAAGTAAAGTGCAGGGGTTATCGCAAGAATTTCCCCGCCGCCGCTTCTATCCCCAGGGGACCTATTCCACTTCCGGCGGGAAGGTATCATCCAGTACGGAAGAAGACTCTGCATCCGTTATTGCGCCTTATGTTCCGCTGAAGGAGGTGCTGTTATGATGAATCCTATTGTTGCTGAGGCATACACCTGGCTGGGCACCCCTCACGTTAATCAGGCCAAGGTAAAGGGTAAAGGTGTTGACTGCGGCATGCTTCTTATTGCCTGCCTTGAAAATGCCGGCTACATGGAAAAAGGCGCCATCAAAGTGGCTCCATACTCTAATGAATGGCACCTTCACCACTCGTCCGAGTGGTTCTTGAATATCGTTGAAAAGTATTGTGATAAGGTTCCCCTGACTGACATCCAGCCCGGGGATTTCCTGCTTTACAAATACGGCCGCTGCGTATCCCATGGCGGCATTTATGTCGGAGATGGCCGCATCATCCATGCTTTAGTCGACTATGGTGTAGTGATGACCGATATTGACGATGTGATGTTTTTAACGCCTAAAGGCCAAAGCCGACTTCATGGCGTGTACAGATTCAGAAAGGAGCGGTAAAGGATGGGCCTTTTAAAGAGCCACAACACGACAATCCGAGAGAATCAGATTTCTGACTTTACCGTCTCCACGGCACAGTACGGGGCGAGCGTCTGCGAAATCCTGGGCACCACTCGAATCTCGCCTAATGTCATCTACTGGGATGATTTTACAGCCCATGAACATAAGTCATCCCAGAAGTCTGGCAAAGGCGGCCATTCAAAGACTAAGACCATCACTTATACCTACACGGTGGCCGTTATCCTCGCCCTGTGCGAAGGACAGATAGCTGGGATAGGCAAGATGTGGAAAGGAAAAAACGTCTACCAGTACCCAAATGGCGACGTAGGATTAACGCTCTTTTCCGGAACTCCGGACCAGAAGCCCTGGGCATATGTCCAGGGCAAACATCCTAACAAAGCGCTGGCTTATGAAAACCTGGCATATATGGCAGGCGTCATAGACCTGGGTGACTCAGGCAACATGCCGACTTTTAACTTTGAGGTCAAAGGAAAACTGCTCGATACCGGAGATGGCGTGGATGTGAATCCTGCTGACTATATCCTCTTTGTTTTGAACAAAGTGGGCCTGGGCGGTGTCAAGATTGAAGGGATCGATAACTACCGCCAGTACTGTAAGGAAGCTGACCTGCTTATCTCTACGCCCAGCGACAGCACCGACGCCAAAAGTGCCCGGGAAATCGTCAATGAGATTGCGACCATTACTAATGCCTATTTCTTTTGGAGTAACGACAGATTTAAAATCGTCCCCCGGGCGGACCGTGCGGTAGGAAATTGGAAACCGGATAAAACTATCCGCTACAACCTTACTCCTGATGATTTCCTCCCCCAGAGCGGGGGAGCCTGCATTACCTACAGCCGTAAAGATTCCTCCGAAATTTATAACCGGATTTCCGTGGAATTTCTCAACCGCTCCAATGGCTATGAGAAGGAAATCGTCAATTACCAGGACAATGACGACATAAAGGAATTTGGTGTGAGGCAGGCCAGCACTACTAAGGCCCATTACATCTACACCAAGACCCGGGCGGTGAAGCTCGCCGAAGAGCTCTGCCGCAAAAACAAGTATGAGCGCGTAAAGTACACTTTTAAGCTTGACTGGGCCTTTTGCCGCCTCGAACCCGGTGACCTTGTCATGCTCAATGACCCCGCCATGGGGATAGAGAACCAGCCCGCCATGATTGACAGTGTGACCGAGGGCACCAATGGCGTGCTGACCTTTACCGCCATCTCCCGGGCCAAAGGCGTGTACAGTGAAGCTGAGTACAACGTCCACGAAAACGAAAGACCTTTGATTGACTTTAATCCGGACCCGGGTACCTGCGAGCCGCCCATGATATTCCAGCCTCCCGCTCTTATGACGGATGCGGACAACGAAATCTGGCTTGGCACCTGGGGGAAGAATCCCAACTGGGGCGGATGCTCGGTTTGGTTGTCTGACACGAATGAATACTACAGAAAACTGGGAACCATTGACTACAGGGCCCGTTACGGCACACTGGCTGCGCCTCTTGAGATAGAGGACACCTCCCTTGAGATGGTCCTGAACCAGGGAGAATTTACCTCCGTTGATGCTACCAGCGCCAAGAATGGCGATACGGTAATGTACATCGATGGGGAAGCCCTGTCTTATCAGACGGCTGAGCTCTTGGATAACGGCCACTGGAGGCTGTCCGGACTGGTAAGAGGACAGTTCGGCAGCGATCCTGAGTTCCATCCTACAGGTACACAAATTGCCCGGTGTGATGAGGCTTTCCTCCGTTCCGGCTTGAAAAATGCCTATATTGGCAAGACGGTATACTTTAAATTCACGGCCTTTAATGTGTTCGGCGGGATGGAGCAGAGCCTTGCCGACGTGCAGGCCTATCCTTTCATCCCGAAATCCGTGCAGATTCTGCCGCCGGACGTCGAGGTGCTTAACGTCGAGAAGATGTCTTCATCTATCCGACGCTACTGGTGGAAATATACTTATCCCGACCCCAACGACATCGCCGGATTCATCCTCAAGTACACGCAGGGCAAGGAGCTCAACTGGGAAACCGGCATAGCTGTCCAGGAAGGGCTGATAACTACCCAACCCTACGAAACGCAGACCATCCGGCAGGGCACCCACGCCGTCATGATTAAGGCGGTGGACACTAATGGCAATGAATCCAAAAACTTTGCCTATTGTCTCCTCGATATGGGGGATTTGCTGCAAGAAAACGTCCTCTTTGATAAGGACTTTGGAGCAGCTAACTTTGCCGACGTTAAAAACAACGGCACCGTCCTATCTGATGGTTACATCCACGCCGTCAACTCTACCAAGATGTGGCACGAAAAAGGCCGAAAGTTTTGGAGTACCAAGGATGCCAAAATGTGGGACAGCTCCTTCCAATCCTACGTTGCTAACTGTCAATTCAAGGCACCGGCAAGCGGCCAGTTTTGGCTAACCACCGACATTGAAGGCCCTGCAGTAGTCTATTATCGGCTGGCTCTCAACTCCTCCTTCTGGCCTGCTAATAAGACAGACGCCAGCTTTTGGAGCACCGGCAGGAAGGACTCTAACGTGTGGGACACTACCGCCGACCTTTGGAAACAGTGGTCCGACAAGGTTGAGGTTCGGGCCGGTGACGATATCCAGATAAAGATTGAGGCAAAGAACAACTCTTATCAAGAGACGATTATCAAAGGCCTCCATGCCTACGTGGATGTGCCGGACAGGCAGGAACACTTTGAAGATTTGAAAGTGCCAGCCGAAGGGATGGAGCTCCCGATTACCACGCCATTTTATGAGACTACAGCGGTCCACATCGACGCCGTGCAGGATGATGATGCTGTGACCGTTAAAGTCTTGAGCAAGACGCCCTGTGTCATTGCCTTGCTGGATGCTAATGGCAGGCAGGTGGCCGGGACAGTGGACATCACATGGCAGGGATTTGTAAATGAACTTTTGGAGGGTTAAATGACCGACGTTAAAAAACTACAGACACTGGACGGGATGTTGGACTATCCCGACCCTAATGATGCCAGTAAAGGCACCACGGAGCAGCAGTTTCAAGAATACCTTAAAAACCATTACGCTGTGATGTACTCTCTCGTGTCCATGTCCCTTTGGCAGCCCGGGGCGACGTACATTAAAGGGCAGGTGATACTGTCTCCGAACATGCCTGCTAATACTATTGCAAGGGTGACCACAGCAGGCACCAGCGGGGCGGCGGAGCCGGTTTGGGGGGCTGTAGGCTCTACCATCTCCGACGGGACTGCGGCCTACATCATGCTCCCACGGACTATTGACTTTGCCACGCAGGATGAGGTGACGGCAGGCACCAACAAAGATAAAATTGTAACTCCTGCCATGCTGGGGCAGACCGTGCAGGTAGACCTGGCAAGCACCAAGAGGGTAAACCTCAATGCGGCTGCTAAATCCGTCACCCCAGGCATTACCGGCATCCTTCCGGTGACTCATGGGGGCACAGGGCTAGACCATCTGCCTTACACGCCGAACTTTCAAGGAAGTGCATGGGATGGTACACACTTCCCGGCCATCGGCTCTGATGGTGTGGCGGAAGTAGGCAGCATCCTCGACTTCCACGAAAAGAGCGCCGACGATGCTGATTATTCCCTACGTCTGTCAAGTTCAGACGGCAAACTCATGGTCAATGGCACCGACATTATGAGCTATATCAACAACGTCAAATCGCAGGCAGGCGTTGTCGCAGGCAATGTCTCGAACGCAAATTCGTGGTGGGTGAAGCTGGGCGGTACTATTCCGCTAATTATACAGGGTGGAAACCGCAATAAAGGTTGGCAGACTTTTCCCGTCGCTTTTAGCCATGTGCTGGGAGTGCTTGCTACACGTAACACGGGAACTTGGGAGCACTCTGTCATTGTTTCTTCCGTTTCCAACACCAGCTTTTACAGCGAGGCAAGGAACCAATCTAACGACAATCCATCTGATTATTGGTGGTACTGGATGGCAGTAGGGTATTGAACAGGGTGGATATGCTTCAGGTGTCACTAATGTCACATTCCCGGTGTCTTTCTCGTCTGCCTGTTTGTCCGTAACGAATACATCTAGTAATACGGGCGGTTCAAACCACGACTATACCGGGGTTAATAATTTTTCTAAAACCGGATTTGTCAGAAATAACGGTGTCGCAACTTTTTGGTGTGCTATTGGCTACTAAATACCGAAAGCCACCCACAGTATTGCGTATCCGTTTGAATAGCACGAAAACCCCGTATTACTGTACGAATTGATGTGCAGGTTGTTCCGCGTCTTTGAATCGTTTTTTGCCGTAATAAGCGGAGTGAGAACGGAGGAAAAAGCAACTGGGAACGTGACGTTATCGCTACCAACTCCACCCTGTCTAGTAACCAAATCCTAGCCATGTAAGAGCATAACCAGGAGAGTAGTAATGAAAATTACTCCTTGAATAGCTTTTAACCTGATTATTTTTTTCTGTCTGAACATCTCCATAGGGGGCCTGTACTACGCAACAGCAAATAGAAGGGAAGCCAATAGGAAATGTGCAAGTTGAGTCTCCGTCAATGTAGTTTGTTATTCCACCCTGTAGAAATGTATTCCCCGCCAAGCCTGCAGTCCCCGATTTTATCGAATATCGGTAAAACCCTATCCGACGAAATACCCTCTTTTCCCCTATTTTCTGGGTAGCACATCAGTATCACGACTCCAATAGACTTTATCACACAGCTCGGACTATGCCCTCCGCCCGTCAGTAACAGGTTAGTATCACAAGGACTCGATAGCTTTTCTGAGCTGCCGAAGCGTTTTATGTGTGTACACTCCGTTGGTTACGCCCTGCCTTGCGTGGCCGAGAATCATTTTTCTTGCATTTTCGTTGACCTCTGCACCATCTAACAAGGTGGCGCAGGTGTGGCGGGTGTCATGAGGCTTATGCTTTTCACCATGCACCAGTTTCATTACCCTCTTAAATGTACGGGCAAAGCGGCTGTAGTCCATGGGCTTTCCGTGGACGTTGATGAGGTAAGGGCCCTCTGATTCGAGCCGCTTTTCGATTAGCGGCCATATGAGGTGGTGGATGGGGACAGTGCGGATGCCCGCCGCAGTTTTTGACTTCGTAACACGTAAATACTTCTGCTTGCGGTTGATGTCCGACTTGAGAAGCGCACGAAGCTCCCCGTTACGGAGGCCGGTGTAGATGAGGATAAGGACTAAATCAACGTCTGGCGTATTGTCCACCAGTTTCCATAGTTGGTTGATTTTCCTTCTGCTAATAGCATGGTGAGGATTCACCGGCTTGTTCTTCCCAATGTGGATAAGGCCGGAAAAGTCACGGCTTGTGTATTCCATCTTCCTTGCATACGCAAAGAGAAGTGACAGCAGGTTCCTGACCTTTTTCTTGCTGGCGTAGGAGAGGCCTGTCATGCCGTCGATGACAGCTTGAAGGTCTTTATACCGAATATCCTCCACAGCCCTGTCATAGAGGCTTGAACAATGCTTATACGCTGATTCATAGCCTTTAACTGTGGATTCCGTGACACGAAAGTATTCGACGTGCTTCGGTTTCCATCGTAGATATAGCTCACTGAATGTGATTTTAGAAAGGCGGTGCCGGTCATGCGATTTATTCCAGTCAACTTGAAACGCAAGGGCTTCCAGCTTAGTCGGGAAGTAACCCTTTACCTTTTGCTTTCCATTTTCTGTTACTACGAACGCCCACGGGTTCCGCCGTGAACCGCTTAAATGTTTTACACAACCATAACCATTTGGGTTTTTCATTAAATATCAGCTCCCTTCATGGGGGCTATTTTAGTATAGGAGATTGAAGAAATGGACAGTACAGACACCTCTTTGCAGTACTTGTCAATCTATAACGCCGACACTGGCGAGCGTGAGACATCTTACGTTGTCGGTATCCATGGGGACAGCATGGACGAATTAAAAGCCCTTGCCGCCAAGAACTACCCACAGGGCATAGCCATTGAACAGGACGGTGCGGAATGGAATAACGCCGTGCAGAATGACCTTATCTACAGTGCAGGCCAACTTGTTCAGCGGCCGGCGCCGACTGAGGAAGAATTAAGGGAACAGAAACTCACCGCACTGGATTCTGAATATAGCCAGAAGATTTCGGACGTGGAAACTGAAATGGCAAAAGCCAATGCCATCGGCGATACGGACTATTTTAATGATTTGAAGTCTGAGAGGGAAGAACTTGTAAATGAGTACACCACAAAGAGAGGGGGAATTTAACTATGGAAAGATGTTTCTTGTGCCATCGAAAGATGGACGAAAAAACAGGGCTCTGCACGAATCCGAAATGCGTGAGAAGTAAGCCCTTACCCGAAAAGAAGGAAGAAAAGAAGGATGGTGAAAAAGCATGACCATTGAGAAATGTAAGGACTTTATCAAAGACGGTTATGGCACCAGGGACGATAGTTCCCGGCCCACTACATATGCAAATATGCACGACTACATGAGGAACCAGAACAATGTAACCCTTGCCCTTGCTAATGGCCTTTGGCAGCCCAGTACGGCCTACTCCGTAGGTGCCGTTATCCACAGCCCGTCACTGCCAGCAGGTTGTAAGGCCACATGTACCACGGCAGGGACCACGGGCAGTACGGAGCCGAAGTGGACTGCCTATGGCACTACCGTGACCGATGGAACGGTCAAGTGGAAAGTGGAGACTGATGTGCAGGGCACAATGGACGGCGAGAGGAAAAAGGCCATCGACGACATGCATACTACCATCACCGGCGAAATAACAAAAGCTGTCAACGCCATGCATGACACGATTAAGGCCGAAATGAAAACCGCCATGCTGGCCCTCTTCCCGGTGGGGACTATCCTTGAGACCACTAATAGTGCTAACCCAAGTACCTATATCGGCGGCACGTGGGAACAGTTGGGCGCCGGCCTTACCACAATTACGGCTGGCACGTACAAAGAAACCCACAACGGCACAGAGGATACATACGTCTTCACGGCAGGGAGCAGTAACTTTACCCGCAACGGCGTGAGCATGTCCGGGGAGGCGGAGCATATAATCACCGAAGGGGAATTAGCTAAACATTCACACTATGTTGGCAAAGGGAAAGGGAATGGAAGGAATCCTGCAGTATATACTCAATTCCTCTATCTAACTCAATGGGAAGGAGAATACGAATACGATATAAGCACTGATACCAGAGGTGGGGACAATCCCCACAATAACATTGCGCCTATTTACGGCGTATATCGTTTTCGCAGGATTAGTTAGTCCTGCGAAATTTATAGGCCCCAAAGAGCGGTTGTAGAGTATTGTGCGGCTGGTCTCCACCAACATTTTGCGTTGTCCTTACTATATACGCAGTGCTATCTTCTCCTTTGGTTCCAGCGTCAACATACCATGCACCCTTACTTGAGGATGCAGTACCGTTCTGGGGAGAATCCAAAGCAAAAGGATGTCCGTGGGATTTCAATTCCCCTTCGGCCCACAAGCTCAACTCCGAAGGGGAATTAGCGGCTCACGCTCATGCAATATATGCGGGTTATGATGGCTCTGAAGTCAACGGTACGGGAGATAAATACCGCTATCAAACTTGGGCAAACCAAAGTACTGGCTGGAAAACAGGTCAGCTTGGTACGTCCACCGTAGGTGGCAATAACCCTCACAATAACCTCCCACCGCTTTATGGAGTAAATAGATTTCGACGCACTACTTGCAAGACGGTGTCTCCATACTCGTGCCACTGGTTGATGAAACCTGCAAGCTGCTCTGCATCAGAGTCAGAATGCCCTTTCATCGTTTGAAAGAAAGCCTGGTACTGTTTCAAGGCATCTTCTGAAGACTTGAAATCATATTGACGACTTCCACTGCATGAGGTGATCATGAGTAAGGCACATAAAAAAAGCAAGTGAAAGAATAAACTCTGCTGAGTTGTTTTTCTTTCACTTGCTTTACTTTCTTTCATTTGGTTTTTGAGACCTGTTGCTGAAGAGTTACCGAGGCAACCGACAAAACTGTTCAACTGTACTGTATTCCTATTATCCATTGGCATGTAATTGAAAATTTTGCGTGCAAAGATACAGATAAAATTCCACATTAACGACACTACAATCAGACTTTATGTTATTTTATGTTTCATACTCTTTGCAGTATGATTATTGAAGATGCGCTCCTAATTTATAAATTAGGTTAAATCAAGTCTGCTGAACCAACAAAACCAGGCAGTATGAATCCATTTCTGAATATAATTCGTATCTTTGCAGAAAAATCGTGCCTGAGCAGGTGTTATCCTGCCGTAAAAAGGCGCATAACTATCAAGTTATCAGTCAATAAAACATTTTGATATGGCAAAAGTAGGCTACATCATGGCTACATCCCAGTATGACAAACTGGAAGAAGACCGCAAATGGATGAACGAGTTCGGTTGTGTAAGAATCATCGAAGAAAGTGATGATAACGAACGCCACAGACCGCTGTGGAAACAACTGATGGCAGCATTGCAAAGAGGAGATGAACTGGTGATTCCGAAATTTTCCAACGCCTTGCGTGGCAGTCGTGAACTGGCAATATTCCTGGAATTCTGCCGGGTCAAGGTCATTCGCATCATCAGCATCCACGACCGGATTGACTCCAGCAACATCCTGTTTCCGGAAACCAAGCCATCTGACGTGTTGGTAATGATGGGTTCCCTGCCCGACGAAGTCCTTGCTCTCAGGAAATCAGCAGAGCATGTAATCAAGCTGCAGGAGAAGATGATTGTGTCCCTGCCTCCTGTTTCTGCCAGCAAGATGCAGAAGCTCGACAGAGAGAAGACTGTAGTGAACCTCTATGTTGCAGGACATCCGATTGATGAAATCTGGAGAGCCAGCGGATTCAGAAGCAGAAGTTCCGTATTCCGCATTCTCAACAAGCACGGAATCAAGCTCAACAGAGGCAACCACTCCGGACCAATCAAGAGAAGAGACACAAAGTAAACAAGACATTGAAGATTAGAGCATGAAGAAGATATTATTCCTACACGGATTCTTCGCCACGGGCAGTTGTCCGATGGCGAGAGCCTTGAAAGAGGCGTTTGAGGGGACGGCGGTGGTGCTGACTCCCGACCTGCCATTGCACCCCAAGGAGGCACTGAAGGAGATTCGCTCCATCATCGACCGGGAACAGCCCGACTTGCTTCTGGGCAACAGCTGCGGCTCTTTCCTCGCCCAGATGCTGGCTCCGGTGGTGGGCATTCCTGCCCTGCTCGGCAATCCGTATTTCATGATGACGGAGTTTCTGAAGGAGCGAATCGGCGAGCATGAATACAAGGCGCCGAGAAGGGACGGCAATCAGCGGCTGGTGATTGACGAGGCGCTGATTGAGGAGTTTGCGGAGCTGGAAGCCGTGCAGTTTGACCATTACAACCCCTATTATAAGGATCGTGTGTGGGGACTTTTTGGTGAGCAGGACGCCCTGGCTCACTTCTCCCCTCTCTTCCTGCAGCATTACAATCAAGCCTTCCATTTCCCAGGCGGTCATACGCCTACTGAGCAGGAGGTGAAGACATGGTACGCTCCCCTTGCCCAGAAAATGCTGATGGAGTTTTCTGCAAAGGAAGAAAGATATTTCCAGCACTTTAAGGGCGGAAAATATAAGTTCATCCATTCTGCCTTCGATTCCGAAACTCAGGAGCGCATGGTGGTTTATCAGGCCCTCTATGGAGACCAAGCCTATTGGGTTAGACCGGAAAAGATGTTCTTCGGGAAAGTTACGAGGGACGGCAGAACTTTCAATCGTTTCACAGAAATAGACAAATAATTATGGAGACATTTAATAACGTAATAAACAGTGGCCAGCTTGTTCTGGT
>ERZ859732.672-NODE-672-length-13052-cov-3.270216_pt1 | contig 13052 bp, 10 predicted proteins | sample MGYA00510123_ERZ859732 | MGnify/ENA primary metagenome ERZ859732 (study PRJEB30046, sample SAMN00715133) | human gut metagenome | study: EMG produced TPA metagenomics assembly of the A metagenome-wide association study of gut microbiota in type 2...
AGGTGAGTGATTTACAACCATCAAAAGCACCCTCTCCAATCGTTGTGACACTATTTGGGATATTTATGCTGGTGAGAGAGTTGCACCACGCAAAAGCACTGTTCCCAATAACCTTCACTCCTTTCCTAATTGAATATTCACCACTCAAGCTCTCTGGTGCCTTAAGCAATCTCTTCCAATCCTTACTATATTTTACGCCAAACTCATCCTCTACAGCATTTTCGAGATCTTCTTCTGTAACCACCGTGCTCCACACTTCTTCCTTCGGTTTCTCTACGCCAAACAATCTGAAGGAGCACATGGACAAGTTCTTTTTGGCGCTGGCTAACAGGAACATTGACAGAAGGGTTTTTGTTTCCTCGTCTGCCAACAAACCTTGCAGGGCTGTCATGGTCTCGCTCTTGCTCAAGTCAATATAATCAGCGGCTGAAAAGAGGAGACGGTCAAACGCTCCGTACTTGTTGAGCAGAGACGGATTAAGAGATATTGCTTTTAACGAGAGGGCGATGGAAGCCAAGGCGAAGTCGTCGATGGTTTCGTCGAAGTCGTCGATAGTGCGAAGTGGATGCGAGAAGTCCTTGGTGCCGATAGTAGGCGACTTCTGACCTTTCATAGCTGGCACAAACATGCCGTCGTAGTCGACGAGCGTCAGCGTACCGTCGGGGCGCACCATGATATTGTCGGGCTTGATGTCGCCGTGAGCAAACGGTTGTGAGCGAAGCCACGCTGCCATCTTGCAGAAGCGGTAACAAAGCATCGACATGGCGTAGTTGTCCATATAGTGGTCGGCGATGTATGTCTCCATCGTCTCGCCCTCTATCCAGTCCATCAGCAATACAGGAAACTCGTTGTCCTCGCAGTTGCTATCAACGAACAGTTCCTTCTCCATATACTTCACGGAAGTGATATAAGGCGAGTCGACAAATTCTAACTCCTCGGCAATCTGGCGATATGCTTCTGCACGACCTTCCTGCTCTTCGGTAAAGCACTTCAAGGCATAGCACTTTCCAGTCTGCTCGTCTTTCATCTTGAATACGACAGCAAACGCACCGCTGCTACGATACGGATCGCCATAATTATCCAATACGGGCACCAAATGGCTCAGTTTGTCAAGATTGTCGTGAGCATCACGAATGGCAGCCAAGTATTCTGATATAAGAGGATATTGCATAAGTTTATTAATCATTAGTGGTAATTATACTTCATATAATCAATCTTTCAAAAGTACAAATACTTTTACACACCACAAAAAAAAGTGGGTTTCTTTGAAGTTATTTAACCTTCATACTTGTCGTAAAAGCAACCATGATATAATGGATATTTGTTTTTTCCTGTTTCACAATAATATCCGGCAGCTTCGAGACGTATGTATATTTGAGGTGAATGGGATGGATATGTATAAGCCGATCTTAGATATTTAAATCTTTTGTGTCGCCCATAAGAAAATCCATTAATCCCATTGTAAGAATACCATTCTCGTCAGTCCAAGGTTTAATGTCATCTTTCACGATGATTATTTTCTTGAATGAATCGCCTATTCTCAAAAGCGAAGCCATTTCTTGTTTACGCTTTTCCTCGTCTGGCATGGCTAATGCGGATTGGATGTAATACTTTTGGCTGCCTTCATTGACAACGAAATCAACTTCAAGTTGTTTCCTCTTCCATTTACCGTCTTTACTTACAGATCGTTGCTCCATAATACCAACATCCACTTTACATCCTCTACGGCGCAACTCATTATATATGACGTTTTCCATTATATGGCTTTCTTCTTGCTGTCTTAAACCAAGGACGGCATTTCTTAACCCCATGTCTGTAAAATAGTATTTAGCAAGACTACCGATATATTTCTTACCTTTAATGTCAAATCTTGTGGCTTTCTCTATGATAAACGCATCTTGCATATATCCAAGATATTTGTCTATCGTATTATAACTTATAGCTACTTTCTTTACACTCTTAAAGGTGTTTGACAACTTTGTGGTATTTGTTGGTGCCCCAATACTTGATGCTACAATGCGTACCAAATCTTCAAATTCAGACTTGTTTTTGACACGATGACGTTCAAGTATGTCTAACAAATAGACACTCTCAAATAGATTTGAGAGATAGTCTAATATTTTCTTCTCTGTTTCAAGTGTCAGAATATGAAGAATTTATACTGAATTAAGCAACACTTCAATGAACTATTTTGGCAATCTTGCCGTTTTTTTTCATTTTCCAACAAAGATTTTGTCTTTCCAAGGATATAGCCGTTTACCTACAATAATCAAAAATATACATACCAGATGCGGTTATTTCAGATAAAAGTCCTATATTTACCATCGAAAGATGGGATTTTACTCAGTCCGTTGAGTAAACCTACAGCGTGAACTTATACCCCGCCGTAATATACACAGCATGGTTGCGTGCCGAAGGAGAGTCGACCGTGATGCCCCAAGGGTCGTTTGACTTCAGGTTTATGGCTTTTCTGAACTCGAAGCAATATGAGGCGTCGAGGGTGATGTGTCGCCACTCATAGCTTAGGCCAAAGGGAATGCCAGCCACAATGTTGCGGAAGATGCTGCTCACACTCTCCGACTTCTTCTCCTTGTACGTCTCCCATAGATACATTGATGATGTGCCGTCGCCGAGATTCATGGTGCGTATGCTTTCTATGGTAATCTTGTCCTTTGCTGAGACGAGCAAGCCAGCCTGCACACCGATATGGGCTGCCAGTCCTTTCACGCCCGGGAAGTAAGCCTTTACTTGCAGGGGCACGGATATGTAAGTCACGTCAAGCTTTTCATTTGCAGATGCGTATTTCTCTTTCTGCTCCTTGAAACCGGTGCCTATAAGACTGAAGTCGGCTCCCGTCGTCAGCGAGTAATACTGCGACAGTGGTATCTCCACGCTTGCTCCAAACGTGTATCCTGCTTTCCATTCCTTTGATGCCGTAAGTGCAGAGCCGTCCATTTTGGATATGGTTACGCCTGCATGTGGAATGATTGACACGCGGCGACCTTCGTTCTGAGCCGATGCCCACATAGGCAGCAGCGACATGACAACGGCTGATATGATATTTTTCATAGTGTTCATTTTCTTTTGTAAGTATATATTTCTGTTGTGTTACCCTGCTTGCGAGTGAGCTTCATGCTGTCTTCAGTCTTGTCGCTGATGGTCCAGGATTCTGTATAACCGTATCCAGGTATAATGAGTGCATTGAAGTCTCCAGATTTAGTTATGTTTTCACCGTCCATTGTGAACCATTGGTCAAAAACAACAGTTCCAAATCTGTCCCATTTATACGTTTTTTGGTTTTCCATGAAAGCGAGAGTGTGGTAAAACTGCGAGTTCCAGCTGTCGTCATTCTTGATGTCAATATCCGTGATGCTGTTGCCATCCACAATGTAAGTATAGTGTGTGGTTACCCACTTGCCCAAGATGTATTCGGGCACGTGCGTCTTCATTATCTCGTCAGCCCGCTGCATCTCTTCGGGCACGTCTTTCTTCACAAAGTGTTCCACGCTATTATTGTTGTCGCCATTGGCAAAGACAAGCAATGAGTTGTTATTCACGGCATACACATTCCATTTGATTCCTGATGAGAGAATTGTGCAGTTGTTGTCGGCCAGTTCAATCGCAGCCGAATGATATTGCACGAAATGATGCTCTGTCTCAGACCATATCTGTGATATGTCGGAGATATTGCCTTCTTTGTCGACGTAGAATCCGCAGCCAGTCTCGTTGTCATGTTCCCAATAGCCCGTGAAGTCGGTAACTTTGAATCCCGACATCTTCATTCCTTCAAGTTCGCTTATCATCTTATCGCCATCGCCAGGCAGCGACGTGAGTCTGTAGAAAGGCACCACAGATGTCTTGCCGTTATAGGCGAGATACATCTTTTGGTCGTTGTTTCCTGCCACGGTCACGTTGTAGTATTTGCCGTAGTCTTTGAGTAGTTGCATCTCATAGTGGTTGCCGTTCACACTCCACTTGCCCGTCTTGTATCCCAATTTATAAGGATTGTCAGTGACGCTGGTATACATCCATTCTGTCACAGTTTTGTCATTGTGCACCACGATGCCTTGAATGGCAGCGTCGCCATTGATGTCCTCACCGGCTATCTGCCAATAGCCAGTGATGGGCACATTGATGTCGGGCGATACTTTGAGGGCTGTAAATGCTTGATCGTCGCTGCATGATGTCAGCATAATGATGGCAAACAAGCATAATGAAAGGGTTGTGAAACAAACGTGTTTCATGATTTTGTATATACCTTAATTCCGCAACACTATAAAATTTAACTTTTATAATATCCTAAACCGCTCAGCAGAGCCGGTTACTTGGACAAGCCAAGCGGCCCAGGATTTTGCCATGTCAGAGGATTCACTTAACTTAGTGTTGCAAAAACAATCAAACAAAACCTCATCAGGCATCACAAAAATACAAATAAAATCTGAGAAACACACATCTTTTGGTGGTATATTTCAAATTATGGAGAAATTCGACAGGATGTTGTCTCATACAATAGACTCTGCTTTAGGTTTGCGTAGCAAAGTGTATGGCTATCAATATAGCGAGATAATCCGTTCTCTGATGCGTATATTTCTGTGGAGGGTCATGTATCGAAGACGTGAAGCCTCAAATCTTCGTGGCCTTTTGCGTATTGACTCAAGTTGCATCATGGGGTAAGGGGATTTCGTCTCTTGCGACAGCACCATAAGGATTCTTTACGAAAACGAGTCGTTTTAGAGAGGTATACCCTAAACGAGTCTGGCTATACCGACTTGATGCGAAACAGCAAATCAATCATCAACTGCGACTTTTGCCAGCCCAAATTAAATTAGCGTCAAATTCAGTTGGCAAAATGTTGGCAATTTCATAAACTAAAAAAATCCTAACTGCTCATATTCAAGCAGTTAGGATTTATCTGTGTGCGCCTGATAGGACTCGAACCTACACGTCGCGGGACACTAGATCCTAAGTCTAGCGCGTCTACCAATTCCGCCACAGGCGCAGACTTTTATGTTTTGCTGCGGCATAAAGCATGAGCGTTTACGTCATGTTTTGAGCTTTTCGCAAAAACTTTTGCAAAGGTACATCCTTTTTGTGTAAAAACCAAGGATATTTATGGGTTTTTGACTATTTTTTATTTTTCAGGTGTTCCTTTTCTTATGTATGTTGCCGTTTTACCTATGTTTTGTCGGTTGCAATTATCCGGATTGAGGGGCCTATGCCTTTATATTATTGCCACAAGTGCGGTTTCCGCCGCGAGTGTTATCAGCAGCATGGCCAACTCTGTCCTGCGGCTTATCTTTACGGCTTTTCTCATGTCTTCAGTTGTCAGTTGCCGTTCGTTGTCGCCAATGTAGGGCTTGTAGAAATATTCGTTGAAGTAGGTGTGGCCTCCGCCGAAGCGGCAGTTTAGTATTCCTGCCAGGGCTGCTTCGGGGTAGCCGCTGTTCGGACTTGCGTGCTTGTGTCCGTTTGTTGCAACAAACTTGAGCAGCGAAGGCCTTCCGGACATGAGCACCATGAGCAGCGCCGTGAGCCGTGCCGGCAGAAAGTTGGCAGCGTCGTCGGTGCGTGCCGCCACCATACCGAAGTCTTTATAGCGCTCGGTGCGGTAGCCTATCATCGAGTCGAGCGTATTTATCATCTTATACGCCATCATGCCCGGCACGCCGAGAACTATGAGCCAGAACACCGGAGCGATTACTCCGTCGCTGAGATTTTCGGCAAGAGTTTCGAGTGCTGCTTTTCTTACCTCGTTGTCGGTAAGCTGTGATGTGTCGCGTCCGACAATCCTCGACACTTGCTTGCGTCCGCAGTCGAGCGACCTGTCGAGCGCCTCGAACACGCCCTTCACTTCTTTTATCAGCGTCTGTCCGGCAAGACAATAGAATATCAGCAAGGCCTGGATGATGATGGCTGCCGTGTGCGACAGCATCTCGGCGAGCATTATTATCGCCTCCGTAACGGCAAAGGTGATTATCGTGAGCGAGACAGACATTGCGGCTCCCTTTGCTTTGCGGTGGTTGCCTTTGTTTAGCCCGCGTTCGCCTGCTGCTATGGTATTGCCAAACCACACGACGGGGTGGGGCAGACGCTCTGGGTCGCCAAGCAGACGGTCGGCTGTCCATCCGGCTATTATTGATATTATAGGTGTCATTTTGTTTCTTATGCAGTTGCGTTATTTGTCTTGTTGTCTGTAACAGTCGTGACTCATAAAGTCTTTTATCGCCATTACGAGCATGTCGTTTTCGGCGCGTGTCTGTGCCGCCACTCTGAAATATGAGCTGTCTAGCCCTTCGAAGTTAGACGCGTCGCGTATCAGTATGCCGTAGCTGTTCACCAAAAACTCCTTCAGGTCGGCAGCCTTGCGCCCCTTAAGGCTTGCGAGCATAAAGTTTGTCATCGTCGGTCTGACGCTCACTCCGTCAATCTTGTTCAGCTCGTTTCTCAGTCTCTGAGCCTCGTCGAGCAGGCCGCCGACATCAGATATCGCCTTCTCTTTGTTCTGTATGAGGTAAAGTCCCGCCTCGATGGCCAGTGCGTTTACGCTCCACGGATGGCGCAGGGCCTTCAGCCGGCTGATTAGCTGCGGCGCTGCCGTTACGTATCCGAGCCGCAGTCCGGGTATGCAGAACTGCTTTGTCATGGAGTGTATCAGGATGATGTTGCCAGCGTCGGCAGCCTCGCGGTCAGAAATCAGCTTGAGGGTGGTGTAGTGTTCATAGCTCTGGTCTATCACGAAGATGTCGTTCTTGCTTTCTGCGGCTATGTTCAGCAGTTCTTTTCCGCCGATAACGGTGCCCGTAGGGTTGTTCGGGTTGCACATCCAGTGAGTTGCCTCGCCTCTGTATCCACTTTCGCTGCTCATGGTCTTTCCTCCGGCCATCCTGCATGCGTCGGCATATTCGCTGAATGTCGGCATGCTGATCAGATTGATGCCGCTGCCGGCAAGTTTCTCGTTAGTGAGCCTTGCCGCCAGGTAGATGGCTTCGGTTGCTCCGTTGGTAACCATAATCTCGTTCGCCTCTATGCCACATTCTTCAGCCAAAGCCTTTTCGAGCGAGTAAGGTTCAGGCTCGGGATAGCTGCCTATTACGTCCATACGGCCGGCCAGATACTTTTTCAGACCGCTGAGGTCGGCGTGCGAGTAGATGTTTGAGCTGAAGTTCGATTTCACCTCCACATTATATTTATACAGGTCGTCTCCGTGTCCGTTAATCATCGTTGTCGTTTTGCAGAATTTCGTAAACCAGTTTCATGTCCACGTTGCGGCGTATCAGGTCAGCCAGTTTGTCGTATTGTTCGTCTTTAAACTCCTTCCAGTTGTCCGTTTCGCTCTTTGAGTGTTCCTCCTGTGTGTAGGGACTCAGCAGAAAGTCAACAAATCCGCTGTTGTCCAATATGCCGTGGATATAAGTTCCCATGCACCTTTCGCCTGCGATGCATCCGTCGTGCGTGCCGTCCTGCCGTGTGCAAAGCGGCCTTATGCTGCTGCCGCTGTCGGCCTCGGTGCGCCCGTTGTGTATCTCGTAGCCCTCCATGTCGCAGCTGCCGCTGCCGTTGAGGCCGAATCTTACCTGTTTTGTCGTCTTCTCGCGGTTCATCACGGTGTGCATGGGCAGCAGTCCCAGTCCGGGCATGCCGCTTATGCTGCCCTCAATGCCTTCGGGGTCGCTTATCATCGTGCCCATCATCTGGTAGCCGCCGCAGATGCCCACAACGGTCTTTCCGCTTTCGGCAGCCTTGATTATGGCCTGTGCCATGCCGCTCTTGCGCAGAAGGCTGAGGTCGGCCAGGGTGCTCTTGCTGCCCGGAATTATTATGATGTCGGCCTTGCTTATGTCTTCGGCGCTGTCGGCATAATAAAGATTTACACGACTGTCACGCTCAAGCATGTTGAAGTCAGTGAAGTTGCTTATGTGGCGCAGCAGCACCACAGCTACGCTCACCTTGCCGTTGCCGGTTGCATGGCGTGCCTTCGACGCCAGCTGCAGGTTGTCTTCCTCCTCTACAAAGATGTCCTTGAAGTAGGGCAGCACACCAATGACGGGCACTCCGCACAGTTCCTCAATCATCTTGATGCCCGGTTCAAACAGTCTGATGTCGCCTCTGAACTTGTTCGACTCTGACTGAAACCTTCAACTTGGTTGGGCGGGGTGGGTGAAGATTCCCGGAGCCGTAGGCACTGGCGAACACTCCGCCGCGGTCGATGTCGGCAACGAGTATCACGTCGGCTCCTGCATACATCGCCATCGGCATGTTCACGAGGTCAGTCTCGCGCAGGTTAATCTCCGATATGCTTCCGGCGCCCTCCATGACAACAGGATTGTAGCGGCTGTTGAGTCTGTCGAATGCGGCGTTCACCTCGTTGCGCAGCACGTCGCGCCCCTTGGGGTTGAAGTAGCTGTAGGCGTCGCGGTTGCCAATTGGCCGTCCGTTTAGTACCACCTGACACGTTTTGTCGGTCTGAGGTTTCAGCAGCAGCGGGTTCATGTCCGTATGCGGACTGAGTCCTGCCGCCTCGGCCTGCACGGCCTGCGCCCTTCCTATCTCCAGCCCGTCGGGCGTGGCATAAGAGTTGAGCGCCATGTTCTGCGCCTTAAATGGTGCCGGACAGTATCCGTCCTGTTTGAATATGCGGCAGAAACCGGCTGCCACCACGCTCTTGCCGACGTCGCTGCCTGTTCCTGCGAACATTATGGGGTGAAGTTTCTTCATTTTTACTTTCCTTAAGTAAGATTTTTATCTATGTTCCGAAATGCAAAGTTACGGATAAAAATCAGAACATACTGCTGTGTTGCGCTTTTTTGTTGAAAACCGCCGTGTAACTTATACGGTCAATCAGGCAAATATAAAATAATCGGGGGATGCGTCTGCCGATGTTTAATCCGGCAGTTGCATCCCCCATTGAGTTATTTATGTATCAGCCTGTCTGCGTTTTACTTCTTCTTACAGCATTCGGTTTTGCTGCAATTTTTGCAGTCTTGTTTACATCCTGTCTGTTGCTTGTCGCAGCAGTTCTGTTTCTTCTCACAGTTTGCCTGTTGTTTGCTGCAACCCACCTGTGCCTTGTCGCAGCAATTCTGCTTCTGTCCGCAACTTGCCTGCTGCTTCTCGCAGCAAGTTTGCTTCTTGTCGCAGCCGGTCTTAACGGTGGCTGTGTATCCGATTTTCTCGAAGCCCTTCATCAGCTTTTCGGGCGTTGTCTTGTCGGCGTCGTAGGTCAGTGTAACCTCCTGCCGGCTGATGTTTGTCTCAATCGCCTTTATGCCCTTCTCGAAGCGCATGTTGCTCTTAATCTTGTTCTCGCATGCCTCGCAGTGCATCTGCGGATTTGTGGTTACGATGATGGTCTTGATGTCTTTGGCAAAACTTGTGATAGCGCACAGCGCCAATGTCAATAATAAAAAATGTCGTTTCATAAATTTCTGTTTTATCTGTTTGGTTTTATTTTTTGTATGATAATTTGTCTGTACTTTGTTCGGCTTACTACATCCTTCCGATGTTTATCCTCACTCCGGCATAGAACATGCGGCCGTGCACGGGGCCCCATACAAGCGTAGGCTCGAAGCCCGTGCCCCATGGATTGTCTGCACCGTAGATAGATGTCTTCTGGGTGAAGCCGGTAAGGTTTTCGCCTCCGACGTATACCGACCAGTGGCGGAACCAGCGCGTTATCTGTGCGCTGAGCTGCTCGTATGAACCGAAGCGCTTGTTCCACGACATTGTGCCGTCCGGCAGTTCGTAAGGATCGGGCATCCGGCCGCCGCCGTTGAGCTGCAGCGTGGCGTCAAACTGCCACAGGCCGAGCGGCGTCTTGTATGATGCCGTGATAAGTCCCTTGTACTTGCTTGTCAGCGGTTTTTCGAGCAGTCGGCCGCCGTAGGTGGCCTTCACGTCGTTCAGACGGTAGGCAGCCGTGAGCGTCATGCCCTTGAATATGGGGTAGGTGGCGTCTATCTGCAGTGTGTGCGAATACGACTTGCCGTTCAGGTTGCCTATGTGTATCACGCCCGGGTCAGTGTCATAGTCGGTTACGGCCTGCGCCATGAAGCGTGTGTAGTAGTATTCGGCGTTGAGCTTCAGCGTCTCGCCCAGCAGCGGAATGTTCAGTGCGGCACTCGCCCCGTAGTTCCATGCCTCCTCCTGCTCAAGGTCGTCTATCACGAGCCGGCGTCCGCTCGCCAGCAGATAGTTGTTTTCGGCCAGAGCGTGCGGCGTGCGGTAGCCCTTGCCTGCCGAGAGGCGCAGCGTAAGCATGTCGGTGGGCATATATTTCAGGTGCAGGCGCGGCGTTACGAATGTGCCGTACACCGAACTGTGGTCGGCCCTTATGCCCGCCATGGCTGTCAGCCGGTGGTCGAGGTTGAATGTATATTGGGCATATATGCCGGGCACGGTCTCCTTCTCGTTCATCCTTACGGGCGATGCCTCCTTGTCGTTCACCATGCGCACGGTCTGTCCCAGATAGTCGTGGTTGAGGCTCAGTCCGGCCGACAGGTTGTGCATCTTGGTGAAGTTGGTCTCAAACACCAGCGACGCATACACGTTCTTCTCGTTCACGTCATACGTCTTGTGTCCGTATCCGGCGTCGAGCATGTGCATCGAGCCCGATGCCATGAGGGCTATGTTGGTGCCCTTGTGGCGGTCTATGATGAAGGCGTGCTTCATGTAGGCTTCATACCGCTCCGTGTCGAGCCCTATCCTGAACAGTTCGGCGCCGTCGTTGCCGCGGTGGCCTGTCTGTCCGCCGTTGCGGTGCTCTTTCAGTGCGCCTATGCCTCCGTGGAATATATACTTTTCTCCTGCCCAGAGCCATCTGTTCTGCAGGTTATATTGCTCCACTTTCGGCTTGTCGTAGAAGCCGTCGCCGTTGTCGTCGTGATTCTCAAAGCTGTTCTCGTAGTGCATCAGCACCTCCGTGCTCAACTGCTTGTTTATGTGCAGGTTGGCATCGGCGTTGGCCTCTATGCGGCTCTTTGTGTCGCCGAAGAGGTTTACCTCTATGCCCTCTTCGTCCTCGGGTTTCTTGTAGTCTACGTTTATCTGTCCTGTTATGGCCTCGTAGCCGTTCTTCACCGACGCCGCACCCTTAGACACCTGTATGCCCTTCATCCAAGGGCCGGGCACGTAGCCCAGCGCATAGGGCGCCGCCGCACCGCGGAAGTTGGGCATGTTCTCGGTCATCATCTGCACGTAGGTGCCGGCCAGTCCCAGCAGTTTTATCTGCCTTGCGCCCGTCGTGGCGTCGTTGTAGCTCACGTCTACGGCAGGGTTTGTGGTGAAGCTCTCGCCAAGGTTGCAGCATGCCGCGCGGAACAGCTCCTCGCGGTTCAGGTTGAATCCGTTTACGGCTCCGCCCATACGTGTCGTTCCGGCGCGGCGCGCCACCACAGCCACCTCGCCCAGCGAGCTTTCGCGGTGTATGCTGTCGTTATGGCTTATGCTGTCTGTGGCCAGTGAGGCCGTGCCGTTGCCGGCGCATATTGTGGTGCAGGCAGCCAGTGCGGCTCCTGCAGCTGTAAGTCTTATGTTCATCAGTAATTCTTGCTTTTATCCGTTTTTTTATTGTTCTATAGTTTTCGGCTGCGTGCTGTATGTGCCCCAGCCGTTATGTCTTTGTCGCCCCCGTCGTGCCTTGGTGGCGCCTCGTTGCTGCAGAGGCTTCAGCCAGGCATGATATGGTCAGGCGCGCATGCTTGGGCGCCTGACTTAAGGGTGAGTAAAAAATATTATGATAAAAAACAGGATAAAATCAGATTATCAGCACTCTTATCATGGCCAGATATAGCCGTGGCGGAGCGTGCAGCAGTCTTGGCGCATACCGGCAGATGAGATATGCTGAAGCGGGCGAAGGACAGTATGAGGCAATGCTGTATGGCGGCAGCATCGTGGCCTGAGCGTCAGGCACGCTTGCCGGCTTCTGCTGCCCCGTGGTTGTAGGCCACAGCTTCATCACCACTGTTTCGGCACACGACTTTGCTTCCATGTGCAGCCTGTCGCACTGCCGACAGCATGTGCTGCGGCATTCGGTCTGCGCCTTGTTGCCCTTGCAGCAGCATTTCACAATCACAAAACCAGCTCCGCCGGCCACCATCATCAGTGACAGCAGCATGCATATCAGTATGTTGCCTTGGCGTTTCATCATTTCTTTTGTGCGTTATGTGACAGTGTTAAACAAGCCGGGATGTTGCTTCAGCCCTTGCTGCCTTAATGAAAATTTTTTGTGCAAATATATAGCATGAGCCTTACAATGCAAAGCAAATTAATTTTTTTTATAAACTTCACAGACAAAATAATGATTTCGGTATAGCTGTCTTGTGCTGATAATATTGCGGATGCAATGAGAAAATGGTATATGCAGATTGCGTATTAATCGCAGGCAGCTCGGGCATATTTTGAGAACGTGTGTCAGGGGAGTTATAAAGCACTTGTTTTTGATGAAAAAACGGGGCCCCCTTTTATTAAAAAAGGGGCCGCTCCCCCCCCCCACACAAAAGGGAAAACGAGGCGCCCCGGTTTCCGACCCGTAAACGATAGGTTAATGATTTGAAAGCAATACGTCTTGTTTTGCTTACGGTCGGCGTTTTATTTGCTTTTATTTTGAGCGTTTGTTAATGAAAACGGTGCGTTTTTCTTATGATTTTTTGCCCTTTATATGACAGGCTGTTTTGGCAGGCGTCGGTTTAGTGTTTCGTGATGGAGTAAAAAACAACTCGCCACATCTTTAAGCAACTTTTTGGGGAGTTACTTGCAGATGTGGCGAGTGGCAGATTTTTATCTAAAAAGACTTCTTGTCCTATTTATCTTGGCTTTTTGTCCGCGATATGCTGCGCGTTGTCTTGTCAGCGGGCCTTGCGTGCCATGAGTTTCAGCAGGGCATATCCGCCGAACAGCTGAACGAGCAGACCGGGCCAGCCGAGGCGCAGGTCCTGAAGGGCGGCAGTCATCGAGCCAGTCATGCCCCATTCGGCTATTGTACCTATGGTCTGATATATAACAATAGCTGCTGCCACGGCTACGATGCTGACCTTCTTGCAGCGCGATGCAACGGC
>ERZ859732.673-NODE-673-length-13050-cov-5.194690_pt1 | contig 13050 bp, 10 predicted proteins | sample MGYA00510123_ERZ859732 | MGnify/ENA primary metagenome ERZ859732 (study PRJEB30046, sample SAMN00715133) | human gut metagenome | study: EMG produced TPA metagenomics assembly of the A metagenome-wide association study of gut microbiota in type 2...
GGGGAAGAGGAACCGACTCCTTTCATGGGGCACCGGTGAAATCAAAGAGAAATTATCAGAAGAAATACCATATATAATAATAAAGGCTTCTGCGAATCCGCAGAAGCCTTTATTATTATATATGGTGGGCAATATTTGCCAAACACTTATTTCAACACTTCATCGAGCAAGGTATAGAATGCAGGATCCTCACCCACGATAGTCTTCACAATCTTGCCGTCAGGACCCACAACAATCTTGGTTGGGAAACCCTGGATAGCATACTTGCTGAGCACATCGCTGCCCTTTGGATTATATACGTGAATCCATGGCAACTGATGCTTCTCAACGGCAGCCTTCCACTTAGCCTCGGTATCGTTGCAGTCAACACCCAGGATCTCGAACTTACCCTTATACTTCTCGTAGTACTCCTTCATCTTAGGCATACCCTTGATACACCAGATACACCAGGAACCCCAGAAGTCGATGACAACATATTTGCCACGGAGGCTGGAAAGAGAGAATGGCTTGCCATTGATGTCATTCAGAGTGAAGTCAGGAGCCTCTACACCGGAAGCCTGAACCTTGGCAGCCTTTGCCTCAGCCTCAGCCTGCTTCTTGGCATACTCAACAAATGGCTGATAATATCCCTTCATACGGCCGTTTTTCACTGGGTCGGAAAGCAGACCAACCACCTTCTCGATGTTCTCCAATCCATCAACAGCAGAAACCAGAGTGGCACTAGCCTCATAGTCAGGATGCTGTTTTACAAAATCAATCACCTTATCATTATAGGTATCCTTGGCATCAGGTGCTTTCTGTGCAGCCTCCAGCATCAAGTCAACCTCATGATACTGCTGGTAAAACTTAGTACCCGTTACATCATAACGAGCATTTGCATCTCCTTTCAGTTCAGCCTTCTCGTTAGGCACACAAACCAAAGCGAAAGCCTTACGCTCTTCTCCACGATAAGTCTTTGGGGTAATAAAGGTATAGTTCACAGGCTTCTCCACATTGGTATTGTAAGTAAACTTATCCTTCTTTACCAAGATGGTATCCATCTTCACGCCTCTACCTTTATATACCAAAATGGTATCGCTAGAGAAGTTCTTCAATTCTCCCTTCACCTGGAAGTTGCTCTTCTGAGCCATTGCTGCAGTTGATGCAAGCACCAAGGCAGCAGTAAAAATCATTTTCTTCATTGTATCTTCTTTTCTCGCTTTATTTAGCATTTTCTATTTAGTATTTGCTATTTTGAATCTAAAGCTTTTAAGCTTCGTATTCCGTAGTATCCTCAATGCCAGCCGCAGCCAGTGCTTCCTTGCGCTCCACGCAGGTGCCGCACTTTCCGCAGTGCTTCTCGCCACCCTTGTAGCAGCTCCAGGTCTCGGCATAATCAATGCCCAGTTTCTTGCCTATCGCAGCAATCTCGCCCTTGGTGATGTTGGTGTACGGAGCCACCACGCGAACATCCACGAAGGTGCCAGCCTCGGCAGCCTCATCGATGGCCTTGATGAACTCAGGGCGACAATCCGGATAGATGGTGTGGTCGCCGCCATGGTTGGCGATGAGCACCTTCTTCAGGTTGTTGCTCTCGGCAATGCCGATGGCGATGCTGAGCATGATGCCGTTACGGAATGGAACCACGGTAGATTTCATATTGTCGTCGGCATAGTGACCCTCTGGGATGGCATCGGCACCCTCCAGGAGAGAACTCTTGAAATACTGATGCATGAATCCCAGGTCGATGGTGATATGCTTGATGCCCAGTCGCTCACAATGCATCTTGGCGAAAGGAATCTCTCGCTCGTTGTGGTTACTGCCATAATTGAAACTGATACCCAGGGCTATCTCGTCCTTCTTGTCATAAAGCAGCGTGATGCTATCCATACCGCCGCTCACAATAATTACTGAATCCTTCATTTACTTTGAACTTAATATTTATAAAATCAGATTATATTTATAAATTCAGACTATACACTAAAATCTGCGTAATCCGTGAAATCTGCGTGAGATTTTACCCGAACAGGCAGCGGAATGCCTCCTCCACCTTCCTTACGGGATGAATCTCTATCTGATACTTCTTATGGTCGAAACCATGATTGTTATATTTCGGAATGATGATGTGCTGGAATCCCAGCTTCTCGGCCTCAGCGATGCGCTGCTCGATGCGGCTCACCGGACGTACCTCGCCGCTCAGTCCCACCTCGCCACACATGCACCACCCCTGTTCTATCGGTGTATCCACATTGCTGCTCAATACGGCTGCCAGCACACTCAGGTCCATCGCCGGGTCAGTCACTCGCAGTCCGCCCGCAATGTTCAGGAACACGTCCTTCGCCATCAGCTTGAAGCCCACTCGCTTCTCCATCACAGCCAGGAGCATGTTCAGTCTGCGCTGGTCGAAACCCGTTGCCGAACGCTGCGGAGTTCCGTATGCCGCCGTGCTCACCAGCGCCTGCGTCTCTACCAGGAACGGGCGGACGCCCTCGATGGCTGCACTGATGGCAACGCCCGAGAGTCCGTCGTGATCTTCCGTAAGGAGCAGTTCCGACGGGTTGCTCACCTGTCTTAGTCCTCCCTGCTGCATCTCGTAGATACCCAGTTCCGAAGTACTTCCAAATCGGTTTTTGATGCTTCGCAGGATGCGGTACATATAGTGCTGGTCGCCCTCAAACTGGATAACGGTGTCCACGATATGTTCCAGAATCTTCGGTCCAGCCAGGGTTCCCTCCTTATTAATATGTCCTATCAGGATAACAGGGATGCCACTGGTCTTGGCGAATCGCAAGAGCGACGCCGCACATTCCCTCACCTGCGATATAGAGCCTGGAGAACTGTCCACTTCCTCTGTAGCAATGGTTTGGATAGAGTCGATAACTATCAGTTCTGGAGCCACTTGCTGAATATGAGTGAATATTTTCTCCAACTGCGTTTCGCAGAGAATCGTAATATGGTCGAAAGCCGCTTCAGGAGAAACATCACCAGCAGCCGAAGCATCTCCGGCATCCGAAGCAGCAACCGAAGCCCTCATCAGCGCCTGTCCCTTTGCCAATCTGTCGGCACGGAGCTTAATCTGATGGGCACTCTCCTCGCCGCTTACATAAAGCACCCTTCTATGCCTCATGTTCAGAATGGTTTGCAGGGTGAGCGTACTCTTTCCGATGCCCGGCTCTCCACCCAGCAGGGTGATGCTGCCGGGTACCATTCCGCCACCCAGCACACGATTCAGTTCCTCGTCCATCATATCGATGCGAGGTTCATCAATCGAGGAGATGTCTCGCAACTTCATCGGCTTGGCATCGCTATCCGAATGCTGTCCTCCAAACATGGTGGCAGCACCTCCATGCCTCATGGTCATGCCGGCATTCTTAGCCGCCTGCGACCCCGAATCGGCTGCTATTCTAATCTCCTTGAACGTGTTCCATTGTCCGCAGCTAGGGCATTTGCCAATCCATTTGGCACTCTCCTGCCCGCAGTTGCTGCAAACGTATGCAATTTTATCTTTAGCCATCTTTCGCAAATTTTCGGCAAAGGTACTGCTTTTTTCTCTAATCACAAAAACTTTTCCCTCTAAACACAAAAACTTTGTTTCAAAAACAGGAAAGAAGTCGTGAAATAGGCGGTATTTTGCTATCTACACGTTGCAAAAGATGTGTACTATGACAAAAAATCATTAAAACATGATGCAAAGATTTGGTGATACCAATTATTTTTGTTACTTTTGCGTCGGATTGAACGAAGGATGCCCTGCTACCAGATTCGCTTCAGCCTGCCGAGCCCGATTAGCTCCACAGACGGCGGAATGGAAAGCCCCATCAACTGAGTTCAGTTTCAATCGTTAATTAAATCAATAATAATAACTAATATAAAATTTAGGAAAAATGAAGATTGAAAATTTTAACTTTGCCGGTCACAAGGCAATCGTACGCGTTGATTTCAACGTGCCATTGGATGAAAATGGTAATGTAACAGACGACACTCGTATCCGTGGTGCCCTCCCTACTTTGAAGAAGGTACTCGCTGACGGCGGTGCGCTCATCATGATGAGCCACATGGGTAAGCCAAAGGGCAAGGTTAAGCCAGAGCTTTCTCTCTCTCAGATTGTAAAGAACGTTTCTGACGCTCTCGGTGTAGAGGTTAAGTTTGCCAAGGATTGCGGTAACGCTGATGCTGAGGCTGCTGCCTTGAAGCCAGGTGAGGCTCTCTTGCTCGAGAACCTTCGTTTCTATCCAGAAGAGGAAGGCAAGCCAGTTGGCGTAGAGAAGGGTACACCTGAGTTCGACGCTGCTAAGGCTGAGATGAAGGAGCGCCAGAAGAAGTTCGCTGCTAAGTTGGCTTCTTATGCTGATGTATATGTAATGGATGCATTCGGTACAGCTCACCGCAAGCACGCTTCTACAGCTGTTATCGCAGATTCATTCGACAAGGATCACAAGATGCTCTTGTCGGCCTCGTTACGGCTTGTCGTTATCCGGCTCTGTCCGGGACGGCGTCTGTTGAGTTCGCTCTGAATAAACTCTTCGTCAATATCTATTCCGGCAGGCATGCCGTCAACGACACCGCCAACAGCCGCACCATGACTCTCGCCAAAGGTTGTGAGGGTGAAAAGTGTTCCAAACGTGTTACGCATAGCAATATTCTCCTTTAGTGTTTATGACCGCAGCAACCACCTTCGTGATCGCCATGACCGCCGTGACCGCAGCAGCCACCTTCGTGACCTTCATGACCGCCGTGACCGCCACAGCCACCTTCATGGCCTTCGTGACCACCGCAGCCGCCGCAGTCGCCACCACAATGGCCGCAGCCCTCGCCGCTCATGTGGTTGATCATGGTCTGGATCTCCTCGTTAGAAGCCTCGCGGCTCTCCACCACGCGACCCTTGAAGTTGAGCTTCTTGCCAGCCAACGGATGGTTGAGGTCCAGCGTCACCTTGTCGTCAGCAATGTCGACAACGGTTGCCATGAAGCGCTGTCCCTGCTCGTTCTGAAGAGGCACGACGGCGCCCTTGAAGATATACTCTTTGTCGAAACGGCCGTTCACCATGAACATCTCCTTCTCAAGAGCGATGACGTGCTCGTTGACATAAGGGCCATAGGCATCGTCCTCGCTGAGAACAAAATCGAAGTCGGCACCCTTCTCCAGGTCCACCAACGCGTTCTCGAAGGCATCGAGGGTTATGCCGAAGCCGGAAATGAACTGGAACGGCTTTGCGGCGGGAGCCTCTTCAACCATGGTGTTGGTGCCATCGGCATCTATCGTGTACAACTTGTACGACACAGCAATAAACTTGTTGCTTTTCTTTTCCATTTTTCTTGTTTCTTTCTTGTTAAAAATTAAGCATGGCCACAACTATGCTGACATCAGCAAGGGGCATGAGGACATGCGAAACTGTCTGTTTATGAATTATTTTTCATGCAAAGGTAGTGCTATTTGGCGGATTTCCCAAATAAGTGGATGCGTTTCTTGTGCATGTCATAGATTTTTCGTTATTTTGCCCAACAAACAATATGGACACCGCTCATTATGAAAGTAAACATTTTTCACATATTCTTATATGTTGCCATAGCTCTCACATACATGCCAGGAGAAGCATCGGCACAACGTCCTGCCTTGGGCAAGCTGTCGTCGCAGCTGCGCATGCTCATGAACGATGCCGACCGACAAAAGGCGGCAAAGAGGCGTGGAGGAACCGATGCAGGGCTGACCCCCACGGTGTGTGCCTTTGTGCGCACCTCGTCTGCGGCCGACACAACAACGCTGAAAGCTGAGGGGTGCAGGGTACTGGCATCGCTCGGCGACATAACGATCGCTGCCATGCCGCTCAACAGCGTGGCTGCGCTGTCGCGACGGAGCTGTGTGCTACGCATAGAGGCACAACGGGGCAACACCGTGGCGCTCGACTCGCTCGGACTGATCATCAACGTGCCGCCCGTACATGAGGGCAGGAACCTGCCACAGGCGTTCGACGGCACAGGCGTTGTTGTGGGCATGCAGGACGTGGGCTTCGACCTCACCAACCCCACCTTTCTCAGCGACGACACACGACGGTGGCGCATAAAAAGCTTCTGGGACCAGTTGGCAAAGAGCGAAAACGGCAGCTCGCTCTTCGTGGGAGCCGACTATACCGACGAGGCGGCGCTGCGTGACGTGGCCCACTCGCGCGACGCACATATCATACCCCACGGCACCATGACCACCAGCATCGCCGCCGGCACAGGCTATGGCTCGCCTTACCGCGGCATGGCGCCAGGCAGCGACATCTGTCTGGTGAGCAACGCCGTCAACGTGGACGCTCCTCTCATTCCCGAAGAGAACGTCTACAAATATACCTATGCCACCGATGTGCTCGGCTTCAAGTATATCTTCGACTATGCCCAGAGCAAGGGGCAGCCCTGTGTGATAAACTTCAGCGAGGGCTCGCCACAAGATTTTCGCGGCGACGACGTGCTCTATTTTGAAGCCTTGCGACGGCTCACAGGCCCCGGACGCATCCTGGTGTCTGCGGCAGGCAACAACAGTACGGACCCGACCTATTTCCGCAAGCCGGCAGGCACAGCATCGGCCGGAACGTTCGTAAAGAAATGGAGCAAAAGTGCAGTGCTCACGATGAAGGCACGCCAACACTTCAAGCTGCGTCTCACAGCCTACGGGTCACCAAACAGGGAGCTGGTGTTTGACACGAAGGCCATCGTGGCTGCTCCCGACTCGACAGTGACCGACACCTTGCGCTACGCCACCTACAAACTTGCTGTCGACATACAGGCCTTTCCCTCATGCTATGATGAGGAGGAGACCGCCTATGACGTGACGATATCGGGAGCCGAATATGTGGGCGTGGGATCCAAACCGTTATCTATGGAGGTTCTCGGGAGCGATGCCGACGTGGAGGTGTTCTGCCTGTCCGGACAGATGTATGCGAACAGCCTTAACCCCGCTCTGTGTGACGGCGAGAAGACACACAACATCAACAGTCCGGCGGCGGCACCATCGGTCATCTGTGTGGGCGCGACGGCTCACCGCACCTGTGTGACCAACTTTAAAGGCGAGAAGATTGACACGGGCATAAAGGAAGTGGGCGAAATTGCCTACTACTCGTCCGTAGGCCCAACGTTTGCAGGGCTGACAAAGCCCGACGTCGTGGCGCCTGGGTCTGCCATAACATCGGCGTTCAGCTCTTTCTATATTGAAGCCGACCCTACCCGACTGACTGGCCAGACGGTCGCCACGTTCGATTATGAGGGCCGCACATACGCCTGGTATTACGAGCAAGGCACATCGCTCTCCTCACCGGCCGTGGCAGGAACGATAGCCCTGTGGCTGCAAGCCGTGCCCACGCTGTCACCCGATGACGTGATGGAGGTGATAGCGGCCACCAGCATCCGTCATGACCCGTCGCTCTCCTACCCTAACAACACATGGGGTTATGGAGAGATCGATGCTTACCGCGGCTTGCTACACCTGCTGAAGCTCGACTCGGTGAGAGACATAAGCCTCAGCCCGTCGGCTGCACGCATGGGCATGTCGCCAGAGGGGCTGCTCACCATCAGTCTGCCGTCAGCGGCTTCACGTCCGTTCACCGTCTGTGTCTATTCGGTTGGCGGACAGCTGCTTCATCAGACGACCCTTGCGGCAGGCAGCGACAGCTACACCCTGGCTCTGCAACATCTTAACAAAGGCGTTTACGCCATACAGATAAACAGCTGCGAGAAACAGCTGCGAGGCTCCACGCTTGTGAGAAGATAACGCTGGGGCGAAGCCCGCGGAGCGGTGCAAGCGGGGCGGTGCAAACAAAAAACGCTTCTTTTTGCAATAATTTTTTGTAAAAAGAACATTTATTTATATTTTTGCACCCCGAGAGAAAAGGTACACATTGCAAGCAGGCGTTCACAATCAATAGCATATATGAATCTTGTAAAAAGATTATATGATTTTTATAAAAAGAAGTTGTGCTTTTAAAAGATTTTTGAGCACCTGCTTAACAAACAAAACGTTGGATTGTAGAAAAAGGATGTTACGCGACCGTTAACAGGGAGCACAAAACAAAAAGTTATTTAATAGATATGAAGAAATTAAAGTTTATGTTATTGGCGGTGGTGACCGCCTTGGTTTTTGCATCATGCGGAACAACACGCACCGTGCCTATCACAGGACGCAAGCAAAATCTGCTTGTGAGCGACGAGCAGGTGCTCAGCCTCAGCAACCAGGAGTACAGCAACTTCATGAAGTCGGCAAAGGTGTCTACCGATGCCGCCAACACAGCCATGGTGAAACGTGTGGGACAGAACCTCGCAACAGCCGTGCAAAACTATCTGGTGAACAACGGGCTACAGTCGGAGATCAAGAATTTCAGTTGGGAGTTTAACCTCGTGCAGAACAAGGAAGCCAACGCTTTCTGCATGCCTGGCGGCAAGATTGTGGTTTATGAGGGCTTGCTACCCTACACCCAGAACGAGGCATCGCTGGCCATTGTCCTCGGACACGAGATTGCTCACGCCGTGGCTAAGCACTCGGCTGAGCAGATGAGCAAACAGATAAAGAACCAGTATGGCACGCAGATTCTCGGTGGTGTGCTGCAGGCTGCCGGTGTAAGTTCGACCACGACACAGCTCGCACAGATCTTGGCACAGAAGGGTTTGCAGTTTAGAAGTCTCAAATATTCGCGTGACCATGAGACCGAAGCCGACCGCATGGGACTGATCTTCGCCGCCATGGCGGGATACGACCCCAACGTTGCCGTGGCGTTCTGGCAGCGCATGTCACAGGGCAGCAGTAGCAACCAGAACGACATGTTCAGCGACCACCCATCAGACGCAAAGCGCATTGCAGCTATCAAGGCAGAGATGCCTGAGGCTCTGAAATATTATAAGCCCGCAACAAAAGTTTCGTCTACAAGCAAAACCTCTTCTACAAAGAAGACAACAACGAAGAAGGCTTCTACAACAAAGAAGACATCTGCAACGAAGAGGAAGACCACACGCAGATAAGCGGTCATAAGTTTTTTCCGAGCACCTGCTTTTCTGAAACGAGCACCTGCTTATATAAAAAAGGTGAAAAAAGCAACCATTTTGAGAGACCTTATGATGCTCTTAAAGTGGTTGTTTTTTTATGATATCCATAACCGCTGGTTGAGCTGCCGAAGGCAGCGAAGCCTGCGGCCCCATGAATGATGGTAAAATCGTCCTCAAAGAGGGCGAACATGGTGGATTAAGCCCTCGAAACCATTGCATTTTGCTTAAAAATTTTGTACCTTTGCATAAACTCAAGAAAGAAATAGTCTAAACAACCAAATGATCAGTTAAACCCAAATCGGTCATTAGGCCGTTTTGGGTTTAAAGACTGACAACATAAAGAAATCAAACATTATAATAGGAATGAAAAAAATAAAGAATGTCACCCGTGTGGTGATGACAGCAATTGCTTTGTTCTGTATGAGCCTCAGCGCCCAAGCGGCAGAGGTGGTCTACAAGATTGCGGAATATAACAAGACGACACAAGATTTTCTGTTGGCTGCCAGCGGCATGGTGCCCAAGAACTCGTATGCTGACTTTGAAAACACATACGGCGCCACAACGGGCAACCGCTACAACCAGATACCGCGCAACCGCAACGCTGTGCTTTATCTCAACGGATGGCAGGGATGCACCATAAAGAGCATTACGCTGAGCATGTGCTCAAACAACACGAAAGGACAGGTGGGCATGACGGTGAAAGACGGCGAGACGCAGCTCTACAAGCAGGCAGCTGTAGACTTTGCTTCTCCCGATTGGTTCGGACAATGGGTGTCGAAAGACCTTAACGTCTATGTGGACATCAAGAAAGAGCTGAACCTGCCTGCCATCACTACCGACGAGGCCAGCATCGTCGTTCAGGGCGGCACGAAAGAGGGATCGGTCTATCTTGATGCCATCACGATAGAGTATGACGAGGCTGCCGGCACACAGCTCGAGTCGCCGTTGGGATGGATATACGAGAAGATGGAGAAGAAAGGCAAGCTTAACGAGGGCGATGAACTGATGATTTACCGTAACGGTTGTGCTGCCACCGACTATGACGGCATGGAGAAAGACCATTATCTTGATGTCGTGACCATTGCCTCAACCAAGGATGTCACCTCTCCCGACGTGCTGCGCTTCACCCTTGGCAAGGGCGAGAGCAACGGCTTCTGGACGCTCACCGACCAGTATGGCCGCAAGCTTGGAGCCACAGGCAAGCAGACCTTGGCATGGAACGAGGGTTCAACACAATGGGCCATAGACCTTGGCTACGAAGGAGCGACCATAAGCAACGAGAAGGAGAGCAGCAGCACGCTGCGTTACAACGAGCCGACAAGCAGCTATGCACGCTTTGCCCTCTACACCTCAAAGAGCATGTTGCTGCCGTTCCTCTACCGCAAGGACAAGCAGAAGGAACCTGAACTGTCGCGCTCAATAACCTTCGGCGAGACCACCGTCACAGCCGCTCTTGAGAACAAGCATGTTGTCCTCGCACCCACCGTCATGCCTACCGCCACTACCGACAAGCGCATGGTCTGGTCGAGCAGCGACGAGAGTGTGGCAACGGTGAACGGCGGTTTTGTCACCCTTCTGGCGACAGGCCACACCACCATCACCGCCAAGACAAAGGACGGTGGAGCCGAAGCCAGCGTGAGCCTCACCGTCACAGCAGCGTCAGGCATCGGCCACACCACAGCCGAGACCAAGAAGCAAGCCACCCGCAAGGTGCTGAACGGCCACAACATCGTCATCGTGACCGACAACGCTGCTTACGGTGTTGACGGGGCGAAGAGATAATATACAGACAGAAAAAGGTGTGCCAAGCATATCATTTTTCCTTTTATGAAAGGAGAATCTTTATGCTTGGCACACCTTTGGTTTTCTTCTTGCCTTATTTCCTTTTTGCCTTACTTCTTATTTGCATTATCTCTTATTTGCCTTATTTCCTACTTATAATATTCGTTCTGCTGATCGGCAATGGCAGCGTTGGCATTGATCTCATCTTGCGGGATGGGAAGGACGATGCCGCCAAACGTGCGGTCAATGGTTTTGGCACGACGGGTAACAGGCACATCCTGAAAATCGTCATTGAAAACGATGGTGCGGTTCATCCTTATCATGTCGAAGAAACGCTGCCCCTCACCAAACAGTTCCTTGCTGCGCTCATCGAGAATCATGTCATCGGTCACGGTGGCAGCGGTGGCAGCAGCAAGATGTGGCGAACGACGACGAATGTTGTTAAGCCATGAGGCAGCAGCCTCTTTGTCACCCGTGTGCAAGGCGGCCTCGGCAGCTATGAGATAAACCTCTGACAGGCGCATGACCTTGATGTCTACAGCCGTGGAGGTCTCCTTGCCATCGCCCTGCATGTCGAGGCCACCCATATACTTGTAACATGCGCCATGACGCTCCGTGCCTGTGTCTACCCACGACTCGTCATTGTCCATAACACCCCATCTCACATCGGTGGCATCTTCTCCCAGACGGTCGAGGAAATAGTTGCTTGCAAGGAACCATCCCATGGCTCCTTTCTTCTGGCCATAACACATGTAATAATAGCCCAACGAGCTCTTTTCAAGGTCGGTCTTTGTGTCTATGCCGATCTCAAAAATGGCCTCAGAGCCATACTGACGGCTCCACGAGTCGCACCACTCGGATGGCTCATAGAGCTTATATTTGCCTGAGCCGATAACCTCTTCAGCAGCTTTAAGGGCGCCAGAATAATCTTCCATGTAGAGCTTGACCTTGGCTTGCAGAGCCACGTTGCCATAATAGTCGAGATAGCCGTGCTTCACACCCTTGTCGGAGGCGAGGAGTTTCTGGCCTTCAGTAAGGTCTTCAACGATCTGGCTGTAGACCTCCTCCACTTTGGCACGCGAGGGTTGCGCACCCGCATCGAGGGTTGTCAAGACCAAGGGCACACCATAAGATGTCTTGTTATAATTGTAAGGCAAGCCATAGAGGCGCACGAGGTCAAAATAGAACAAGGCGCGGAGCGAGAGAGCCTCGCCCTTGTAATAGTTAAGCGCTGTGTTGCCATCGGCCTGACGCTTGTCGATGTTTTCAATGAGGTTGTTGGCCTGCATTATGCAGTCGTAGATCTGCGACCAGAACGCCTGGTAGGTGCCGCTCGTGGGCGTGTGGTTAAACGTATAGAGGTTGTCGTTGCCTCTACCGTTGGTGTAGATGGTGAGGTCGCCACCCTTGGCATCGCCATAGAGAAGGAAATTGCGGCCATAATAGGACGACGACGACATCTTGAACATCATGCCGTTTATGGCTACCTCGGCGTCACGCTGCGTGGCAATGGCTTCGTCAGCGTTGCCCGAATTGGTGGGTTGGCGGTTAAGAAAATCGGAGCACGAGGTGAGACAGGTCAAACCGAGAACCAACGCCATTATTGTTATCTTGTTTATCTTCATTGCTTTTGATTTTTTGTGATGGCTATGCAGCCACCGTATAAAACTTCTACGTTTGAAAGAATAGAGACACCTGCTTTTTGCAGGCATGCAAGGTGGCGAGCCTTAGAACGTGAGCTCAACACCAAAGATGAAGGTTTTGCCTAAAGGTGTCTCCCAGCCGCGTGTGCTGTAGCTGTTGACCTCAGGGTCGGCATCCTTGTAACGGGCCTTGTGTGCCGGCGTGCTGCTGCTGCTGGTGGTGACCGGACTGTATTTCATACGCTCCATTGTCCGCCCCATTAAGCAGATCAATGCCACGACCAAGAAATACGCCAAGGGAGATTTTTCTGTCCGCATTCAGGAGAACAGCAGCGACGAGATCGGCGACCTCTGTGTGTCCATCAACCAGATGGCGGACGAACTCTCCAATACGGAGAACATGAAGAACGAGTTCATCTCCTCGGTGTCCCATGAACTGCGGACACCGCTGACGGCGATCAACGGGTGGGGTGAAACGCTGTTGGCAGACGAGTCCAACGACGTGCAGCAGATCAAGCGCGGCGTGCAGATCATGGTGAAGGAGTCCCGCCGTCTGACCAATATGGTGGAGGAGCTGCTGGATTTCAGCCGCCTGCAGAATGGCCGTCTCAAGATGACCTGCCGCCCCCCCCCGG
>ERZ859732.683-NODE-683-length-12953-cov-3.244301_pt1 | contig 12953 bp, 13 predicted proteins | sample MGYA00510123_ERZ859732 | MGnify/ENA primary metagenome ERZ859732 (study PRJEB30046, sample SAMN00715133) | human gut metagenome | study: EMG produced TPA metagenomics assembly of the A metagenome-wide association study of gut microbiota in type 2...
CCGCACGGGCGGGAGGGCGAGTCGCCCCCCTGCGGGGCCTCGGTGCCGCCGGTACCGGCGTGGAAGGTCAGGATGGCGTTGTTGTGGTCGTACTCGCCGTTGAGCATCGTCATGAGCTGCAGCTCGTCGATGGACTTCTCGACGCCGTTGACGGCCTCCTCACCCTCGGCGGCCAGGGACGGGTCGTTCTCCTCCTCGATCATGAGCAGCAGCGTCTCGGCCTCCTCATACTGGGTGGACAGCTTGCCGAAGCGCTCGAGCTTGTTCTTGACCTCGCCCATCTCGCTGATGACCTTCTGGCTGCGGGCCTGGTCATCGTAGAAGCCGGGCATCGTCATCTGGTGCTCCAGCTCGGCCAGGCGCTTTTCGCTGGCCTCGATGGACAATGCGTCGCGCAGGTCATCCACGGCGGTCTTCATGCCGCCGAGCTTTGCTTTCAGTTCGTCAATCGTAATCATATATCGTTTCCCTCGTCACACATAAGTTGGCATAAAATTACATAGTACCATTATAAGCGAATTGGCGGGCGTTGTAAAGAGGGGGCAAGAGATAAAATATTTGCGGAAGACGTGCGGGGCTGCGGTAAGGCAGCCAAGCCCCGCACGCCGGGCTGCCCTGCCCCTACAGAGCGGCTGTTAATGGCCAATTTGTATGCAATCTTGTAAAGTTTTTATGTTTTCTTTGCATTTATCCATTTGATGCGGTATAATGGCCTTATGTTACGGAAAGGATACCACACATGACACGTTACACAGGAAACCATTGCCCTGTCTGTGAACAGGCATTTACCGACGAGGATGACATCGTCGTCTGCCCCGACTGCGGCACGCCCTACCACCGGGCCTGCTGGCAGAAGGTCGGGGCCTGTATGCACAAGTCGGAGCACGCCGCCGGGTTTGAATGGCAGCCCGAGTTCGGTCCCGAGGCCGAAAAAGCCGCGCACGAGGCCACCTGCCCGAACTGCGGCACCCACAACCAGCCGGGCGCGGCGCAGTGCAGCCACTGCGGCTGTCCCCTGCCGAAGGACAACGGCCCCCGACCCGACCCGAAGGACGAGGACGCGCAGGTGCCGATCTACGCCCGCGACCCGTCCACCGTGCATAAGCCCGACAACAGCCGCACGACCCCCGGCCCCCGCATCGACACCTACACCGCCGACGACAACGGCGGCATCTGCCGCCGCGAGATCGGCCCCGAGGATACCATCGACGGCATCAAGGCCAAGGACTGGGCCGCCTACGTGGGCCGCAGCCCGATGTATTACCTGATGCAGTTTTTCCGCATGAGCATCACGAAGCAGAAGGTCACAGTCTGCCTGTCGGCATTCCTGTTCGGGCCTGCCTATCTGCTTTACCGCAAGATGTGGAAGGAGGGTCTGCTGACAGCCCTGCTGTCCATCGCTTTGAGCGTGCCGTCGCTCATCGCCATTGTGGCGACCTTCAACCCGTCGCTGTTCGGCAGTATGCCGCTGCATTGGGTGCCCGTGGCCGCCGACGTCTGTGCCATTGCGGACTGGATCGTCAGGATTTTGCTGGGGCTTTTCTCGGTCTGGCTGTACCGCAACACCTCAAAGAAAAATATTGATAAAATCTACAGCGAATACCCCGAGGGCGACGCCCGCACCGATGCCCTGCTGCAAAAGGGCGGCACCAGCATCTGGGCAGCGCTGCTCTACTTTGGCATCGTGCTGCTGCTCTCCTCGCTGGTCATCAATCTGGCCGGGCCGGGCTTTGTTCAGTACGCCATGGCCATGGCCGGGTATTAAGGCAACACCACACCCCAACGCAGGGTGTTTAATTTAGGAGGAAACTATGAAAACTGCACTGGTGATTATGGCCGCCGGTACCGGCTCCCCCCCCGGCGGCGGCCCCCCCGCAGCTCTGGAAGCAGCCGGGATATGAGAAGTCGGCTTCTTTCCACCGGTGCTGCCAATCCCCATCAGTTTTTTCGGATCAACAGCGAGTGTCATTCCGTTGCCGTCAGTGGACGGTTTGATGTCATCCACCATGACCGGGCGGCCCTTCATTTCTTCATAAACAAAAGCAGTTGCTATCATCTTGTACGGTGCAACATACAGGACAGAAAGAATACCGCCGGTAAGCAGACTCAGAATATTCCAGCCGAGATAGCTGAGGTCAAAGACAAACAGGTCGAATTTATGACCTTCCGTCATTACCTTGCAGCGTTCCATAACCTGTTCTGCATTCAGCTGCGGATGATCTGCCTGCACCAGAGCCATAGGCCAGAACTGATATGAACGGTAGGCCGCAACAACGAAAGCTGCAATCATGCCGATCATCACCAGCAGCATTGCCGCCAGATAACTCCGAGAAGCCGCCGCAACAACAGCCGCCAGCAGCAGCGTAGCAAACTGGATCAGAACCGGGATCCACATGATCGTCAGCATCCGCACTCCTGTAACAAGGGCAAATTGCATAAAGAAATCAAATGCATCAAAGATGCAGGTGACTTTTGGTCGGATTCCATTCTTCCGCAGAGAAAGATAGTACCGGTATCGTGCCACTTCAAACGGCCCGGCAACTGCTCCACCGGCGATAGCACCGACGAGCGTTGCAATCGGAGTAATCAGCACATAGGCAATGATGATTCCCGCCAGACCAAACAGCTTGAACGGTGCCGACACAACCGCCGACACGACCCCAATGCCGCCTGCAATCATCGCACCCAGCAGGACACTTGTGATTGCCGCAATCATCCGATACAGAATCTCCATGCCGACCATTCCGGACAGATTTCCGTTTTCATTCAAAACACGTTTTGCCTTTTCTTTATTTCCAGCCCGATTTATCACAACGATTCCCCCTTATTTCGTTTTACCAGTGGAATTTTTCGCTGCACAAGGGAACAAACATCAGTTTCGTGTCGCCGATGCTGAGCTGGTCCATGGCCTTCAGCTCAATTGGGTTGAGCACAAGCTTATCGTTCACATAGAACAGCTCTTTAGAGCTGCCCGGCTGCGCAAGATACACATTACTGCGCGGATCATACACAACAATCGCATGAGAGCTGCGGGAAACCGTGTTGTCGCCAAGGATGCAGACATCCATCTCCGAAGAACGACCCACAAAATTGCGGCCCTGATGCAGACGATAGTCAGTTCCCTTATTCACACCTTCCGTGCAGACGAGCCAACCAACAACTGGTGCCGACTTTTCTGTAGCACCGTCCAACATATCTGCAGTTACAGGGAGCGTGCGGTCATCGTCATCGGGGATTGCAGTGCTCAGAGGTTCAGTCGCTACGCTGGGACCCGGCTGAGACACCGGGACGTCCAAAGGAACCGTCGTCTGATCCGGCCCAACGTTCACACCTTCCATGCCGCAGAAGGGGCAGCTGCTGAACCGGGAAGCATCGTAGTGGTGGCCGTTGGGGCATTTCATCAAATTCATAATAAAGTCCTCCTCAAGTAAAAAGTTTGTTATATTCTCAGCAGACGAATTTCTGCCGTAGAATCAAAAGTTCCCTTTACACCCGAATCTATACGGTGTACAACAATGCACAGGTGAGTTGTTGGGATTATTTTCTGTCGCAGAGTAGCCCACTCTGCGACAGGATGATTCAATTGAATTCTACCGCCGATTACACGGATGGTCAAGAGAAAGCAATCTGAAATTCTGAAAAAAAGAAAATAATATCGTACTTACTCGACAATTTCAACAAATCCGATACAATCCGATTGTATGCTCCGTCAAATAAGCCGTCAACGAAAGGAAGGTTTTTGTGTCAAGAAAAGGATTGAACATTTATAAAAGGAAGGATGGCCGCTGGGAAGCACGCTACATAAAGTCGCGAAATGCGCTGGGAAAGCCCAAATATGGTTATCTGTATGCTTCCTCCTACCGCGAAGTGCGATGTGATCTACAGCACACGCTCCAGCTCCAAGGTAAACCATCCGGAAGCGAGGAAAGAACCAGAAACAGTACATTTGAACTTGTTTCCATGGAGTGGCTTGACGCCTTTTCCATTAACTTCAAGGAATCTACCTACATTCGTTATCGGACGCTAATCGAATGCTATCTCATGCCATCATTCCAGACAGTAAAAATCGAGAAGATCACAAAAGAAATGGTAAGGAAGCTTTGCAAACACCTTGAACTGCACGGAAAAAAGGATAAAACCGGTCTTTCTCCCAAGACAATCTCGGATGTGCTCTCTGTTCTGCGTCGCATTCTGAATTATGCAGGAACACTCGGTATATCGGTAGATTCGAAAGTTCTTGATATCAGGGTCAAGCAGACGCAAAAGTCGTTGCCCATTTTAAGCCTCCCAGAGCAGATGATTTTGCAGCAATATCTGGAGGAACATCCCGATGCTCTGAATCTGGGGATTCTTCTTTGTCTACTGACAGGAATACGTATCGGGGAGCTGTGTGCGTTGACGTGGGAAAAGATCTCGATTTCGGAAAGGAATATCTATATCTGTCAGACGATGCAACGTATCCAGAATCGGGTACATGGGAGCAAAAAAACACATATCGAGATTGCATCTCCCAAAAGCAGCTCCGCTAATCGGAATATCCCAATCTCAAATTTGCTGTTCGGTTTTCTGGAGCGCTATTCCCTGAGTCACACCGGATTCTTTTTGAGCGGTTCTCCTTCGAAGTTTATCGAACCGCGGTGCATTCAGCGAAGATTTCACAAGATTTTGGATGCCTGTGGATTGGAAAAAAGGAATTTTCATGTTTTAAGGCACACTTTTGCCACACGCTGCGTGGAAGCAAAAATCGACATCAAAACTCTGAGTGAGATTTTAGGACACTCATCTGTTACCATCACAATGAATCGATATGTTCATCCTTCGTTGGAGCTGAAGCGGGAAACGATGGAACAGCTGGCAGATTTTATTTCCGTCAAATAAGCCGTCAATCCGAATCGTCAAACGAATTACCGTTGCTTTTTCGCCATTGTCGCAGAGTGGGCTACTCTGCGACAGGAAACATAAACCATGAATGTAAAAATTCATGGTTTTTATTTTTTCCATTTTCTTTTAGTCTATCACAGGTAGTTGATTATATCAATTAAAAATAATAGATTTAATCATTCGGTTTCAGCTATGCTCTCGACTACAATAGAGTTGAGAAGGATGGTGGTGGCCATGTACGAAGAACAGTTTTCTAAGAGGCTTACTGAGCTGCGCACACAGAAGGGTGTGTCTGCAAGAGACATGAGCCTCTCAATCGGGCAGAATCCCGGCTATATTCGTGCAATCGAAAGTGGTACTGCCTTTCCGACGATGGCAAATTTCTTTTACATCTGCGAATATTTCAACATTACTCCACAAGAATTTTTTAATTTCGGCGAGGAAACCTCCAATGGAATGAATGCACTTGTTGACCAGCTAAAACAGTTCGATGCCGAGCAGATCAATGCACTTACGGCTTTTATAAAAACAATCGTAAAAAAGTAAATTATCAAAGAACTTAATACTTGGTAAACCTACCGAAAGATAGGAACACAAAGCCAAATGGGTCTAAAATCTCATATACGAGGTCATGACAGCCGATTGCTTTTTGAATGGGATAATTTTATCCCTCTACCATGTTAGAACCGTCTGTGAAGATTTCAACTCACAGGCGGTTTTTGTTTTAGAAAGCAAAATGATGGGGCATTCTTCAGCTTATGCGGTGGAGAGATGGCTTTTATATAGACAGCATCAGGGATTCACCGTATCGAATGGAGAAGGCCCGGATGCTGCTTTTTGTTTAGGAGGTATTGTTATGCGGCAACTTGATCAGGTATGCGAAAGTCCTGATTCCGAGAGTATCCAGTGCGCTCTTGATTTTGAAAACACAATGAACAATCTGGAAACGCAGCTGTATTATCGCCACCTGCCGCCAAAAGAGGTGGCACTTCGCGTCATGGAAGCAGCCTGCAAATTCTATGATGCCGACTGGTGCGGTCTGATTCAGGTTGATCTGGATTTGGGGCTGTGGAAGCCACTCTGGTGGCACAATGAATGCCAAGAAGATAAAACTACTATCCTTACAAATGAGTTTGAATCGTCTGAATTTCTCGACCGCTGGGTAAAGGCAGTGCGCAGAGGAACTCCCATGGTTGTGCCCGATGCCGAAGAAGTTAAAGACCTCTATCCAGATGAGTACCAACTCTATGAGCGTCTGGGAATCAAGTCTGTCCTTGCAATTCCTTTGGAGCCTCGGCAAATCGCCCTGATTGCTGTTCGCAATCCTCAGCGGTACATCCATCAGACCAGTATGCTTAAACTTCTGGCCTATGTGTTACTGGCGGCATACAACGATAAGCGAATGGCTGACAGTCTGAGCATGGCAATCTCGCCAGAAAATATCAAGAGCAGCCATGATGTCTTCATCAGCTTGTTCGGAGAATTGAAAATCCACACTTCCCACGGTGTCCTGCCGGAGTCCGACCTGAAATCTCCTAAAATCAGCCGTCTGCTGACCTTTATGCTGCTTTCCAATAAGAAAGCCCTTTCATCGTTGGAAATCGTACAGGAAATCTGGCCAGAAGAACTGGAGGATAAGGACGAACCCGGAAAAAAGGTCAAACAGCTCGTTTACCGGCTGCGGCAGGCATTCAGTATTATCTCGGATGAACAACTGATTCTCTCCACGCCGTCTGGCTACCAATTCAACCCCGACCTCCATATCACGACCGACTTTCAGCGGTTCGATGAGTTGTGCATTGCGGCCGCAAAAGCCACTTCTGCTATAAATAAGGTGAGATTGCTCGAAAAAGCGGCATCATTGTATCAGGGCAAGCTTCTTTCTGCTGCCAATGGCGAACACTGGCTGGTTCACTACGCAAACCGATACCACCTCGCATTTATGAGTACAGTTAATGAACTGCTGAAGCAGTTGATGGACTTCCACGCATACGATCTGCTTCATCGGGATGCTGCACTGGCCCTGACCATCGCGCCGGAAAACACAAAAGCCTACTATTGGCTTATTCGCTCGTACCAGAAGCAGCACATGGACGAGATGGCAGCGGGCGAGCTTGCGGCTGCGAAGCAAAAGCTGCCCGAAGATGAATACCAGAAACTACTCAACTCACTCGAACGATAAAATAACGTAGTTGCGTCATGCGACTTTCGTGTGACCTTATTTTTTCTAAAATCGTTCCATGTGACTTTCATAAGACCGTCATGTGACTTCTATAAGACCCTCGTGTGCTATGATAACAAGGCAAGTCAAAGCCTTGTTGTCTGGCTGCGAGGGCTTTATTTTTTTGTCCTTTTTTAGCCGGATAAACCGCTTTTGATCTGTAACGAAGAAAAATATATCGAAAGCCTGAGATGCATTAAAGGCTGAGGATACTCATATTGCTTTCCATCTACGGATGGAAAACAGTGTCTGTACCCTTTTCTTTAATGCGTCTTATTTTTTGCGCCAAAGAAAAGTTGGCATCCTGTCCAGCAGTGAAGTATCCTCATCCTCCGCATCCAGCGGAAAGGACACTTCATGTTTCTTTTTGCCCTCTTTTCGTGGCTGGAGCTGGCCGCAAAGTATCCCTAGAATCTCCAAATTTTCAATTTTTTACGCCTTATCGAAAATTTGGAGGTCAACAATGGAATTTAATAACGGCAACGAACGTCGAAAACTGAACAAAAAGTGGGAACGGCTGCGTGTGCAGTACCAACAGGCGGGAATGAGTGAAGATGCAATCCAAGCCATGTATGATTTTGATTTGGGCGTTCTCAATAGTGAGCGTTCCTACGTTGCAAACACACTGGCAATCGTTGACGATGGTGATGACAGCACGGGAAGGAAATCTTCTGACTTTAAGCAGTATGAAAAGGCAATTGCTGTAACCGATACTTACCACGAGACCCGGAGTCGGTTTGCATGGGTAGGCGAAATCAAAGACAAGCGTTTGCAAGAAGGGTTAGAAAAACTCTCCGATGAAGAACTTCGGCTTATCACGCTGTATTTCCGCGACGAATATAGTACCGTAGAATTATCTAAAGTTTATGGCATTGCACAGCAAAATATTAGCAAGCGAATCTTGAAAATCACTAAATTTTTGAAGAAGTTTGGATTTTTGGGTGTAGATTGAGGCTTCTCGATGGCTCGTAAGTGTAAGGGCAATTCACCAGATGGCGAAAGCCGCTGAACGAAATGTCTGCACTCATGTTCTTTGAAAACTGAATAGCTCCTTCATCTGGTACTCCGTGTCCTGCATCTATTACTATTGTTTTTCCTGATGCTGGTAAACTTACTGTTGATATGTATTTATTTTCATCAGTTCCAGTTGATAAAACAAATACAAAAATTGATAGGAATATTCCCGATAAAATCAATGTTATTCTTTTTTTGTTTAGAACTATCATATTAACCTCACATTTTTATTTTTGTACATTATATGTGAAATTTGGGTTAATTATACTTTTTATAAGATATTTATTTTTTATACTTTTTCCGCATATAAAGGAAGAACGCCGTGCCTAAGCACGGCGAATGTTGTTATTTCTATTTTCTTATTCTATTTTTTCTTTTCCTCCTTCTTATACATCGCTTAATTTTAAGCTGTATAAGTCTTATCATTGCGGCAATCCAGAACATGCACGCTGCCATTCTCAAAACCACCCAAACCGTATATAACTTCATCTGGATATTTTTCTCATGGATCAGTATTATTACCGGATCACTAGACTCAGTTATATATTTAAATGCTTCATTGTACATCTGTGAAATGTGTTCAGTCCAGCCTATCTGGTATCCTAATTGATTAGCATACCGCATTTCCTGTCTTGCATCCCAGTAGTAAAAGGCACTTTTCATGTACTTTGTATCTTTGTAAAGCAAGATCAGTGATGCCACTGTCATTGCAATTACCATAACTACTTTCCGATTTCTCTTCATAATAAAAATCCTCCCTTTTCGCATCGGGTCATAGCCCATATTTCTTATATTATACCACTAATTCATATAAAAATCAAATTATAATTTGACATCAAAAAAGCCTCTTATGATTCATTTATGATAATGTCTTAATAAATCATTTAGGAAAATGTCTTAATTTAAAAATTTATGATATAAGTATATCTAATAAAAATATTGGAGGTACTTATGAGAAAGGTAGAATTAAGAATGAATGAAGAATATAAATATAAAATAATAAAAAAATTATTGGAAACAAATGGTAACAAGCAAAGAGCAGCTGTAAAATTAAAAAGATCTATCAGGCAAATTGATCGAATGATTGCTGGATACAAAGAATTTGGTAAAGAGTTCTTTGTACACGGAAATCGTGGCAGAAAGCCTAAAAATGCTCTTACAGATGAATTAAAAACAGAAATAGAATTATTATACATAAATAAATATTTTGATTGTACTTACACTTTATTTAAAGAATTACTAGAAAGAAGAGAAAACATAAATCTATCTGTTGATGAAATTAGAGTTATTTTAAGAGATAGATATATATTCTCTCCTAGAACTCATAAATCAACAAAAAGAAAATTTAGAAAAAAACTTGAAAATGAAATCAAAACAGCTAAAAAGAAAGAACAAGAAAAGTTAAAAACTAAATTAGTACTTGCTGAAGATGCCCACCCAAGACAACCTAGATGCCAATATTTTGGAGAAGAACTTCAAATGGATGCTTGTATACATACTTGGTTTGGTGAAGAAAAAACTGCTCTACATGCAGCTATTGATGATGCTACTGGTCAAGTCGTTGGTTTATATTTTGATAAGCAAGAAACTTTGAATGGTTACTACAATATAACTCATCAAATACTTTCTAAATATGGTATTCCATATCTAATTAAAACAGATAAAAGAACTGTATTTGAATACAAAAAGAAAGCATCCTCTAAAGTTGAAGAAGATACTTTCACTCAGTACGCCTATGCATGCAAACAATTAGGCATACATATTGAAACAAGTTCTGTACCAGAATTTAAACCACGTGTGGAAAGACTATTTCAAACTCTACAACAAAGGCTTCCACAAGAACTCAGAATAGCCCAAATTACTACCATAGACAAAGCTAATGAGTTCTTAAAACAATTCATAATCCAATACAACAACAAATTTGCTCTGTGTATTAATCATAACAAATCTGTCTTCGAAAAGCAACCCTCTGAGGAAAAAATAAATTTAACTTTAGCTATATTGTGCCAAAGGGTTATTGATAGTGGTCATTCAATAAAATATAATAATGAATATTATAGATTTATAAATAAAAATGGTAATCCTATTTATTTTAATAAAGGAACCAAATGTACAGTTATAAAGTCCTTAAATGATCAACTATTTGCTACGGTAGATGAATCTATATTTGCGTTAGAAAAAATAACAGAAATACAAGCTAAATCAGAAAATTTTGATGAAATTGAAGAAATAAAAGAAAGAAAAATTTATATTCCAATGATGATACATCCATGGAAAGGAAAATCATTTGAGGAATTTGTAAAAAAACAAGAACATAGGTTAGAAGATGTCTCATAAAAATATTAGCACTAAACTATAAAAATTTAGTGCTAATAAATAAAATTTTTTAAGACATTTTCAAAAATGATTGACACATCATAATTTGATTATTTTTTCAATTCTAGTTTTTTATATAATTGTACGTATCATTCATTAAGCTTTCAATCTGTCTCTTTGCTCCATTCCATCTACTACCGCCTATTATTTCACCTGTTGTGCAATCAACATAATAAACATATCTTTCTGCACCATTTTCTTTATACTTATAATAATCATAATAAATTGTAACTTCCCAAACTTTCCTTACTCTATTGTCAACCTTATAAAATACTGCGTCATCCTTTAATGCAATTTCACCATTTTCTTGATGATTAAAATTAATTGTCCCCTTTTCATATTCTTCTATATTTTTTTCACGATAAATAACCTCTGTATTCATCTTATCAATACCGATTTCAGCTTCTACTGAAGCTATTTTATGTCTTGTTTCTATTTTTTCATCTTTTTCTCTAGCAATCCCAATAGCTTCTTCTTTTGATATTTGTTGCTCATTATTTTCATATTTGTAATTCTCGATATTCAAGCAATATAGCCCATTTATAGTTGGAATCCAACCTATTTCAATCTTTTCATATTGATTATATAATTCTCCATATTTTTTATAAAAACTAGCATACCAAATATATGAATCTATATCCTTTTCGGCATTTCCTTTTAAAGAAACTAAATCATATTCATTGTCATTATGGTTAGGATTGTATTTTGATAATAATTCTTTTGCAACAACTTTGGCTTGTTCACTTGTTATTCCATAATTTTTTGGTATAGTATAATTAGAAGCTGGAATACTTAAACTTTTAAAATCTCCATTACTATTCATTATAATTGAACCTTCTTTAAAACCAATATTCCATATAACCTCATCTTTCAAAATATTTTTTCTTAAATCTATTGCACTTATTTCTTTTGTCAAACCTATTTTTCCAAGATAATCAATTGCTTTCTTTTTTGCTTCATCCTCACTTATTGCATCTTTCTTATCTTCTTCGCTTAATTTTTCTGTAAATTCATAAGTTTTTGGTGTATTCCATACTTTTTCCACATTCTCATATACCTTCGTTCCTGCAAATACAACACTTGTACCAAAAACTATCCCACCTAACACAGTTGCTACTGTTTTTAATACATTTCTCGTTTTTTTCTTTTCCATAATTATATCATTCTCCTCTTTAATTTTTGCTATTGAGATTTTTGTTTTTATTTTATTTTTATCAAATTCCATTTCTAAATTCCTCCATTATTTAATTCTCTTTTTATCTTCTTTCGTATTCTATGCAATCTCGTCTTTACATTCAATTCGGAAATATTTAATTTTTTTGCTATATCTTTAATCGACATAGATGAATAATAAAATAAATTCATAATCTTAATATCAATATCTTTTAATCCTTTAATCTTTTGTTCTATATCTAAAATCAATTCTCTATCACTTTCATACATATTTACGCAATTTAATGTATCATTTTCAAAGTCATTAATATCATAAATAATTTTCGATTTTCTGTATTTTTCCTTTATTAAATTTCTGGTTATTCCTGCTAAATATGAATTTAATGATGTATTTATATTCAGCCTATCTATGTTTTTCCATAGTAGAAAAAATGTATCTGAAAAAATTTCTTCTTTATCTTCAAATGATATCTTTTCATTTGTTCCATTATTTATTATGGTAGTTATATATGGCGTAAAATCTTCTATTATTTGATTTATATCGATTTTATCATTTTTATAATACTTTTCTAATTGCTTAAAATCTTTCAATTTAAAAACTCCTTTATAAGACATCTTACACTTATATAGTGTAGTCTAATTGGCAAAAGGTTACACTTTTTTTCATAAAATAAAAAGGAAATTCGCCAAATATTTATTTTTTTATAAATATATGTTGATTTTCCCTTTGTCCTATTAGCTGATATTCTATTAAATATACTATCTAATATTACAAGCATTCCTATTGTTTGTAATTGCTCTCCAAGGTCTATTATGTCATAACATATCAACCTATTTTTTATATTAACATTTGTTTTATCTGTTTGTTTTAGTTCAATTACTAATGTATTAACATCTTCGTTAAATGATGTGTTTTTAATAATTATTTTATTGTTAGTAATTGGAATTGGTATTTTATTTGATATCCAGTTCAGGCGGCACATCGATCTGGTCCGAGACATACTTGCCGTTCTTTTTGCGCTGCCGCACGCACTCCGTCAGCAGATATTCGATCTGCCCGTTCACAAGATAAGTGGAGCAAGAGAAGCTATTAATATGCTTAAAAATAAGAATAAAATATCTAGTATATGTAATGATATTGTTGGAGATGTTTGTGGAATTATTTCTGGTGGTTTAGGTGCGGTAATAGCTATATCTTTATCTACTAATACTGGCCTTAATAATGTTATTGTTTCAGTTTTAGTTTCAGCATTTATCTCATCTTTAACTGTTGGTGGAAAAGCAATAT
>ERZ859732.685-NODE-685-length-12918-cov-8.310037_pt1 | contig 12918 bp, 7 predicted proteins | sample MGYA00510123_ERZ859732 | MGnify/ENA primary metagenome ERZ859732 (study PRJEB30046, sample SAMN00715133) | human gut metagenome | study: EMG produced TPA metagenomics assembly of the A metagenome-wide association study of gut microbiota in type 2...
AAGCCTGGCAGAAACGCATTACCTCGTTGTTGCTCTTGCCACGTGGAGAGAAGTCGGAACCACCCTTAGCACCACCCATTGGCAGAGTTGTAAGAGAGTTCTTGAATGTCTGCTCGAAAGCCAAGAACTTCAAAATACCCAAGTTCACAGACTTGTGATAGCGAAGACCTCCCTTGTAAGGGCCAATCGCATTGTTGTGCTGAACGCGGTAACCCATGTTAGTCTGTACGTTACCCTTATCATCAACCCAAGATACACGGAACTGGATGATGCGGTCTGGGATGCAGAGACGCTCGATGAGGTTTGCCTTCTCAAACTCAGGGTGCTTGTTGTACTCTTCCTCGATAGTACCGAGAACCTGACTAACTGCCTGGATGTACTCAGGCTCGTTTGGGAATCTTCTTTGGAGATTCGCGATTACTTCAGATGCTTTCATAATCTTTAATCTTTTATTGTGTTTAAATTCTTGTTTTCTATTTTCTGTTTGCAAAGGTATAGATTTTTGTTGAAATAACCAACAAAAAGAAAGAAAAAATGAAGAAAAAGTAGAAAAAAGATACTCTTTTAACTTTTTCTAATAGTTAATGTAGTGTAATTGTATGCGTACACATTATTATATATAGGAAAAATGGGTAAAAACTGTCTGCAAAGCAAGAGTTGAAGGAAATAAATAGTAAGAGAAAAGCGTTTTTCTCTATCTTTTTGTTGGTGTTATGAGATTTTTTAGTATCTTTGCAGGGTGTAAGGAACTCCACAAGGGAGATTTCTTCATGCAACATTTATTATAACGATTATGCCAAGAGCAACAGGACCGATAGGTTACATAGAGCACCGATCTCCGAAGAAAGACGAGACTGGCAAGTATTTGATTCATCCTCAGTTTGTATATAAGGATGTGTATGATTTCAAGGATATGCGTGATGGTATGCGCCAGCATTACCAGATGGCTACTCCTCAGTTTCTGGCTGCCATCCAGTCTATCAAGGATGAGACGATGATGGCTCTTTCCCAGGGCAAGGAGGTGAAGGTGGGGGATATGTTCATCATCAAGCCTAAATTGAAATTAAAAGACCATAAGGATGCCGATGGAAACGTATATCATAAGGTGTACCATGAGGGCGATCTGATTCCGGCAAGTGAGGTAGAAATTGAGGGCTTCGAGGTGAGAACCACCCATGAGTTTGATAAGGAGTTTTTCGTCAATTATAGATGCAACTGCAGTCGTGACACCTGGAAGGTAAGTGCGCCTCCTAAGGAGACTGCTCAGGAATTGCTGGATATTACCAACTTCTGCCGTGAGCATGGCTATATCACAGTTCGTGATTTCATGCGTCTTCATGGTGTTACCAAGTATCATGCCCAGAAGGTATTGTCCGACTTGTGTGAGGGTGAGTTTCCGAAGATGACCCGTGAGCGCGAAGGCAAGGTGTATATCTATCGCAGAATAGGAGTTAAAAAAAATAACGCAGAAAAAGTCCGTTCACAAATCTGCTTTTGCCGTTGATAAACAGCGCATTGAGTGTGAAAGGACTTTTTCTTTGCGTTCTTGTATTCTTTTGTGTTTGTATTCTTTGTTTTTGAAGTTCCTTCTATCTATCGGATTTCTTCTACAAGATACAGGTTGCCGTATCTGGCATGTTCCGGTTTACCAAAAAGGCGGGTCAGGGTCTTGCTGAAGGGATTCATGGCGATGTTCTGAACTCCCTTGGCGTGCTTTGTTCTCAATTTTTTCAAGATGATGTCGGCTGTCAGTTTCTCTCCCTTTTCATCGTTGTCGGGAATTCTGAAGTATGAAGTGATGGTTTTTTCCAAATCTGTCTTGATATAGTAAGGCAGGTTGTGTTCCTGCATCTCCTTTTCATCATCCTTGGAAAAGAAGTAAGGTTCGCCATGTTCCAACTCGTATAGAAGTTGGGCGTAGATGGCGTCGTGCTCGATACCTTCCACGTTGATCATCCCGTCGGGTTCCAGAATCAGGAATCTTCGTGACCCCGAGCGGTCGGTGAGGAGTTCACGCTGGTTGCTGGTGCCGGTGAACGACGCTGAACGGGGCAGACGGTTGAAGTTCTTCTTGTAGGCACCGATGAAGCTTGGCTTCATGGTTTGCATCATGGTTTTCATCAACGGCATCTTCTTCGGATTCTCCTTGTCAAGCTCGTCGTCATTGATGATGGCAAATTCTACTATCTTTCTCTGAGCATTTCCCTTTTGGTTGAGCGAGAAATCATCTGTGTAGTAATCTCTTAGCTCGTTGGGCAATAAACTTCTGAGAAAAGTACTCTTATGCAGTCCCTGTGTCGTTGAAACCAGGGTAAGCATCACGCTATTGGCATGTTTCTCGTCGTATCCAGCCATCTGCGCCACCATGGCACGTAGCCAGATTCTTCCCATCTTCAGGCAATAGTCAGATGGGTTGATGCGGCGAAGGAAGTCGCAGATTCTGTCCTTTCCGTCCCAGGTTCCTCTCACCTTGTTGATATAGCTGCGGATGGGATGATAGGGTTGGGCGTACTTCGACTTGATGAGTCGTTCTACGAAGTGGTCACGCACGAAGATGCCTGCCTCCTGCACCTCGATGGCAATGGTGTTGATGGCATACTTGTCGATGATTTCGAAATCATGCTTGATTTTGCCTTCTGAATCATATTCTTCGGTCTTCACCATTCCTTTTTCTTCATCATTCTTCTTTCGATATTCGAAAACATCGGTGATGACATTATATCGGAACTCATAGTTCTCCAGCAACCATTTCTGCATATCCGTGATAGGGCGCAGGTAGTTGCGGCTGCGTTTCTTGTACTGAGCCTCTTCGTCGGCCTCTTCCTGTTCCTTCTCCTTTTTGAAGACGTCCTTCTGTTTCTGAAGGTTGTCTTTTTCCTGCTGGAGTTTTTCTTTCAGCAGATTATTCTGCTTTTCGAGCGCTGCGACATACTGTGTATCGTTAATCAGTCTCTTCAGTGTTTTTCTGATATTCATGTATTGAATTCTATTTGGTTTATACTTAATGTTTTATAACGCTGCAAAGATACAACAATAATTCATCATTTGCAACACTTACATCGATAAATGTTGCAATAAATCCAGGGGGGACAAAGAGGGGTTACTTGAGGGAGTAATAGCCTACATCTGAAGGCGAAGAAACATCTTTTTCGCATCGGTTGACTCGGGTCATTCATATAGACCACTCACGTCATCCATATAGATGACTCGGGTCAGCTATATGGATGACCCGAGTCAACCGATGCGAGGAAGGCATTACCCCTCCTTCTTTTCCTATCTCTTTCTCCCCCAGGTAAAGGTTTCTTCTCCCTGTAGTATATGTTCCTTCGTTTACTCTTATTGAAAGCGGCGAGAAATGTCATTGATGAAAAAAGCCTTCACACTTAAGCGGCTGAATATCAGAAGATTGCTGGTGATGTGAAAGGAAAATGAAAAATAAATAAAAAAAGGTGTATCAGAAACCATGAAGCTTTCTGATACACCCTTGTTTTATTCTCTTCTATTTATACTTCTTTAATTGATTTTGCTGATTTGCTCAGGTGAAAGACCAGTATATTTCATAACAAGTTCTTTCGACATACCATCAGCAAGCATACGCTGTGCTGCATTTATGTTTGCCTCATTAGAGCCTTCAGCTCTTCCTTCAGCTCTTCCTTCGGCTCTTCCTTCGGCTCTTCCTTCGGCTCTTCCTTCAGCTCTTCCTTCAGCTCTTCCTTCGGCTCTTCCTTTTGCCATACCTTCGGCTCTGGCTTCCGATTCTGCGGCAGCCATGCATGCCAAATTATCGCGAGCAATCCAAAGACTGTTCTCGTAGGCTTCCCATTCTTTCTTCGAGAGTCTGTGACTGTCGGCATATTCCTCAAGTTTCTCGAAAATCTTCTTTTGTGCCGTCCAAGGCATTCTTGTTAATGCTTCCATATGAGTCAATACATAAATCCATTTATCAAAATCACTCTCACATTCCTCTGGCTCTTTTTTGAAAAGAGGCAGTGCCAAGTAGATGAAGCGAAGCTTGTTGGAAGCTTGCTCCTTGCTCTCCTTATCTGCCAATATGATGTCTGTTCTGAACTTGTTTACTTCGCCTGCCTTTGGCATATAGTTCATGAAGCAAACTGTGTATATCGGCAGAAACTTATAGGCATCCTGATTCTCAGTCTTGCCCTTATCTACCTGTTCCAGAATACTTCTGCAGGCATAGCAGATGGAGCGATCCAGAAAATTGGGTTGCCACTTGTTCTGCATTTCCAGGATGAATCGCTCGCCAGTGTCGGTTTCGCAGAAAACATCGTAGATAATGCCTCGCTGATCTTTGGTCTGAGGCAATTGCTCCTTGTCTTTAAATACTACGTCCTTGACGTGGAGCTCTCCCTCCAGCAGATCGTTGAGAAAGCTAATCAGCAAATCCTTGCTGAATTCTTGACCGAAGAGGCGCTTGAAGCCCCAATCGGTGAAGGGGTTGATGTACTTTGCCATCTTGTTAGATTTTAATTGTTCTTAAATCTGATGACAAAGATACGTTGTTTTTTTGTAAACTCCAAATATTTAATCGATTTTTGCATAAATAATCGAAAAATTATAAATATGCTGTTGTTCTCCTTATTCCAATCCCCACATATCATTCAGCATACTAATAGCTGACTCCGAGCGGAATACATGATTGCGGAAGGTGATGATGCCTTCGGGGGCAAGGTGGTCTTCGAAGGAATTGACCAGGAAATCTGCTTCGAGCAGAATGCGATAATCGAGGCTGGTTACATCCTTATAAGTATGATGATGAGCAATGAGCCAGCAGATTCTTTCTGTCTGCGTGGCGCATCGCCACCATCACAGGTACAGTTTTTAATAAGACGACATCCGAACCTCTTGACTTCGCTACAGTCGTTCTTGTGAACCCGGAAACGGGTGCACCGCTGCCTATTGGCATCACAACCGATGAGAACGGAGTGTTTATCATCCCCAATGCACCTTCGGGAAAATATATTGTCCGTGTCAGCATGATTGGTAATGTCACACAGGACCGTGAGTAAGCAACGTATTTGCATCAGGCAAAATGATGATAGATAATTCTGAAGTAGTTCCAGTTGATACAGTAGCACCTGAAACTCCTAAGGATTCAGCAGAGGTCAGCACTCCTGTTTTGCCACAGGCTGGTGCAGAGGATTCTACAGATCAGGCTACTCCTACAGAGACAACATCTGAAGTTACATCTGAAGCAACAGAGGCTACATCTGAGACTCCAGCAGAGTCTGTAGATACTGCTCAGACAGAGCAGCCTGCAGCATAGGCAACTGTTTCTGAGTAAGCAGCTCTGATATAACTCAATTCTAGGCATACACAAATGCAATACATTTTGCAGTACATATATATAGATAGATAAAGAAGTAGAAAGAGTTTTCATCAAGGTAAGAGTTTATATTTAGGTTTAAATTGCAGTTTTATTATCTCAAAAGATAAGTAGGATTTTAGGTTCGGTTTATGAAAAGTGAAGCCTGCCGGCAGTGATGCCGACAGGCTTCTGCGTTTACTGCTTCCTCAAACTATACTTGCCGTGCTTGTCGAACACGAGCCAATAGAGCACAGGCAGGATGGTGGCGATGAGTACCATCGAGATAAGCGTACCGAAGAAGATAACGGCTCCCATTGGCGACCACAGCGTATTGTTCTCTACCATCATAGGCAGTACGCCTACCGAGGCGGCTGCCGATGTAAGGAAGATAGGGCGCATGCGGCGCTCGCCAGCCTGGAAGGCGGCTTCCTTTACCGATAACCCCTTGTCGCGGCGCAGTTCCTCGGCATAGTCGAGCATGATGATGCCGTTTCTTACCAGGATACCCATCAGGCTCACAATGCCCAATATGCAGGTAAGACTCACGTCGAAACCCGTAACCAGAAGGCCTATCGCTGCACCGAAGATGCAGAGCGACATGGACGAGAGATTCACCAGTGCCAGACTGATGCGCTTGAAATGGAAGAGCAGGATGAAGAAGATGATCAAGGCTGCTATCATCACGCCCGATGTAACCTGAGGAAGGGTTTCGGCATCCTTTTCAGCCATACCGCCAATCTCCCAATCAAGACTGGAATCTAGCGGGAGTTTGGATACTTCCTGCTTCAGTTCGTTGGCCAATTGGTTGGCATTGAATCCCCTTAAAGGTTCACCTATGATAGAGATGGTACGCACGCCGTTTCTGCGTATGATGCTGCCGTCGTGCCAGTCGGGCGAAATCTTAGCCAGCTGGCGGAGTGGAACGCTCGATGTTCCTCCCATCACGGGGATGTATTCATTGGCAAGGTCGCTGTCGTTTTCCGATTTCAGAACCATCTTCACCGGATAGTCGCCTTCCCAAAGGGTGGCCATCGGGATGCCATCGCCAAAATGAATGGCAAGGTCGGCAGAGAGTATGGTCTTGTTCACACCCAGCCGGTTGGCCTCGGTAGCATCTGGAGTTACCCTGATGCCAGGCAGGGGCTCTTCGTAGTTGGTACGAATCAGGTTGATGCCTTCTATCTTGTGCATGCAGGCTTCTATCTTCCTGGCGGCAGCCTTCAGATCGCCCATGCTGTCGCCGCTCACTCTTACTTCGATAGGGTAGGTGGCGTTGTTGTAATCCATCTGCTTGAAGCGGATGTAGCAGTCGGGAAAATAGTTGGAGTATCGGTCGGCATATCGGTCGAGTACCTCTTCTGTGGCATCGTTATCTACCGTATTCACGATAAACTGTGCAAAGTTCTCACCGCCAATCTGTGGCGCATAGGTGGTGTGGAAACGGGGTGAACCCTGGCCAACAAACGTGGTTACGGCTGTTACCTGCGGGTCGCGCTGCAGAATGTGGGCCATAGAATCTGCCACCTGTGCGGTTCTTGCAGCGGTGGTTCCGCTAGGCAGATAGAACTCTACGGCAAACTGGTTTCTCTCGGCGATAGGCATCATTCTCTGCGGAAGATGTACGAAGATGATGGCTCCGGTGCTCACCAGCATGATGCCCACAACGAGGGTGGTGCGTGGAAAGGCGAAACAGCGTTTCAGCAACCAGGTGTACCCCATCTGCAGATAGTCGAGCGGCTTTTTGCGGGCGTTGGGCTTGTGCTGGCTGCTGATGCCCTGGTGAATCACCATATACTGTAAATAAGGTGTGAGCAGCAGCGAAACCATGAGCGAGATGCTCAGGATGATGAACATGGCCCAGGGGAATGATTTTACGAAATCGCCCATGTCGCCATGCATGGTAAAGAGGAATGGGAAGAAGGTGAGCGAGATGCTGAGCGTGGCAGAAAGCACCGACATGAAGAACTCTCTAGGAGCGGCGATGGCTGCATGCCAGCGCGACATGCCATGGCCCAGCTTCTCCATGTAGTTGTCGATGATAACCACGGAATCATCCACCACCATACCCAGTGTTACGATGAGGGCAGCCAGTGTAACGGTGTTCAGCTCCATGCCGAAAAGATAGAATATGCCCACCGACGAGAAGATGGTGATAGGGATGCTGAGGGCTGATACCTCTGCCACGCGGCGCGGCATGAGCAGGATAACCACGATGATGACGGAGATGACCGATATGAGCAGCTCGCGCAGGAAGGTTAGCACCGATTCGCTTACCACCTTGCTCTGGTCGGTAATGGTATTGATGTGTACATCGCCGGGCAGGGACTGTTCAAAATCATCCATCATCTTGTGTACGTCTCTTCCCATCTTCACAATGTCGTTTCCCGGTCGCATTTCAATGGATAGGAGCACGCATTTGTTGCCGTTGCTCTTGATGTATTTATTCAGTTTCGGATATTCTCTTTTAATCTGTGCGATGTCCTTCAGGCGCACGATGTTACCCTTGGGGTCGGAATATACGATTTGTTCTGCCACATCCCGCTCGTTGTTGTAGGAGTCGGTGATGTGGATGGGCAGGTTGAGGTTGCCCATCTCCAGGTTTCCGCTCACGGTGGTGAAGCCCTGCAGGGCAAGGTCGTTCAGAATCTTATAGGGACCGATGCCGTATTTGGCCAGTTTGTTCTGGTCCAGGCAGATGCTTATCTGTTCGTTTTCCAGTCCGTAGGTTCGCAGGTTCGAGATGGCATCAATGCGGCGCAGTCTGTCCTTCAGCTGGTCTATGTATGTATTCAGTTCCCTATAGGTTTTCTGCTTGCTTTCCATCGTGATGAGCAGGGCAGAGGTGTCGGCGATGTCATCCACAGCCTGCAGGGCAAGTACACCAGTAGGAAGGGAGCTCTTGAAGGCCTGCAGGCCATGCTTGAACTTGCTCCAGAAGGCATCCCGGTCCTCCACGTCGTCGTTGAGTTCCAGGAACACGATCAGCATGCCGTCCTTACTCTGGGTATAGCTCTTTTTCTTGTTCACCTCCTTGTATCCGAAGATGAAGTTCTCCAGCGGTTTAGCCACCCGTTCTTCCACCTCTCCGGATGTAGCGCCCGGATATACGGCTACGCAGGCACCCTGCCTGATGGTGAATTGCGGCATCTCCTGCTTGGGCATGATGCAGATGCCGAGTATGCCTAGAAATACGAGCATGCCCATCAGAAGCATCACGATGTTGTGGTTGCACATCGCCGACTCGATGAACGAGCGCTTGATGATGCGGTTGGGCTTCCTGGTGATGCGTGCCTTGATGTGGTCGCGAAGGGCGGTGTCTCTCTCCGGCTTGTTTGTCTCTTGATTCATATCTTTTCCCTCCACTTTTTTTATCGGTTATCGCTTTTTGCTGTATCTACATTCATTCCTTCAGAAACTTTCTGCTGGCCATTGATGATAACCTGGTCGCCAGCCTTCAGTCCCGAAAGGATGACGATGCCGTCGCCTTCGAAATCGCCGGTAGTTACGGGTTGCTGATGCGCCTTTCCGTTTACCACGGTCCATACGAATCGGGAGTTATCTACATCCAGTTCAATGCTTTGTGGCGGAACGGTGATGTGGGATGCACCAGCTCGCCCTTGGGACCGCGCACCTGCTGCTCCTCGATCTGACGGTAGATCTCTGCCACCTGGTCCATGTTGAGCTCGCGTGCCAGCACCACGACATCGGCAAACTGTGCATAAAACTTCAGGGCCTCTATGTTGCTGATGTTGAGCTGTGTGGAGAGATGCACCTCCACGCCCACCTGTCGGCAGTAGGTCATCACCGCCACGTCGCTGGCAATGACCGCCGACACCTTGGCCTCATGGGCGGCGTCGATGATCTGTCGCATGGTCTCAAGGTCCTCGCCGTAGATTATGGTGTTGATGGTGAGATAGCTCTTCATGCCGTGCTCGTGGCAGGTGGCGGCAATCTCCTTGAGGTCGTCGATGGTGAAATGGTTTGCCGAGTGGGAGCGCATGTTGAGCTGCCCAATGCCGAAATAGATCGAGTCGGCACCGGCTTGTATCGCTGCGGCCAGGCTCTCGCGGGAGCCTACAGGGGCCATTATTTCAAATTCTTGTTGTTGCATGGTTGTTGTTTCTTCTTCTTTTTATTTCACCTCTGCCTTAACAGGGTTCTTTGCTCCTCTCATTCCCACAAGGAAGGCCTTGGCTGATCCAAACTTGAGGAACATGTCGAGGCGCACGGGTATGTGGTTCTCGTCGTCGGTGACGTAGAAGCGCACAATCTCCTTATACTTGCCGTCCTCCTTCTCCATGTAAGACAGCTGCAGACAACGATATTTGTGGCCGTTGTCGGCTTTCACCGTGGTCTTGCCGCGATAGAAAATCTGGGCGGCGTCGATGTTCTTGCCGTCGGCGATGGGGAAATGGATGGTGTTGCCCTTCTTCCACCCCGTGGGATCGAAGGATCGGGCACGCAAGAAGATGTTGAGCATGTCGTAGACACACTGGTCCTGCACGCTCTGCTTCCACTTGTGTGTGCCGTCGTTTTGCTGACGGTGCTGGCGCAGATGCTGGCGGCCGTCATGATAGCTGTAGAACACCTCGTCGACGGTGTAGCGCTTGCCCTCGCGTGCTCCCTTGCGGAAGTAGAGCGGCTCCATCTTGGTCGAACTGTAACAGAGCAGCGTGTCGCGCAACACGAACATGTCGTCAACGCGCTTGTTGCCTCTCGTGGTGAGCGACGAGCGCCAGGCATGATAGCCGTGATATTGGCTCTGCACCGTCGACATGGAGGCTGTGCCTGCCTTCACCCATATAAACTGCCAGTTGTAATAGAGGTTATATGTGAGAAACTCGCCCGACTTGAAGGCTGTGTTCTTGTATGTGCATTGTGCTTGGGCTGCTACAGCCGCAAGGGCAATGACTAATGATATTATTAATTTCTTCATAATTTTTTCTTCCTTTATTTCAGCGTCAGCCTTTTTACCTTTAACCCAAATCGAATTCTTCACTCTTCACTCTTCACTTTTCCCTTTCTTTCGGCGGTTCAATGCCCATCTTCTGTGCTCTTTGCAGGTTACGTTGCTGAATGGTCTTTTGCTTCTCTGCCTTCTGCTTTGTTATGGCGTCGGGCTTCTGGTGGTCGAGGGGGCGCTGGCGTGGAGACCAGTTGCGGGTGATGTCCCACTTGGCTTTACATTCTACCTTCTCGTTAAAGTAGAACACCTCCTCGGGTTGCAGTCCCTCTTCATAGAGGCCAGTGTCCCAACGGCCGTTGTTGTTGCGGTCGACGATGAGACGGGCATAATATTCGCCCTCCTTGAGGTAGAAAAACTGTGCTGTGCCGTCGCTTGTCACGGGTGCCTGCTTTATGGGCTTGTCGTTGCTGTTGAGCAGCTCCACGAAGCATGGCGTGCCGTCCATGCCGCTGATGTTGAAGAGCAGCGTGCCGTAGGCATCGAGCGACGGCACCTTGAAGCCCTTCTTTATCGTGGGCGACTCAAGGCCGTAGATGTCGGCAAAGGCTGCCGAGTCGATCTCCAGGCTGTATTCAATGTCTGGCCTCCACTCGCCGATCAGCTCAAACTCGCGTTGCATCTCCAGGCGGTCCCTGTCGGCTGTTGCCGCTGCCCAATAGCAGGCCGTTGCTGCCGAGTCGCCTTTCAGCTTCTCGTTCTCCAGCGGTCTGAAGAAGAAGCGCGAGTTATACCACAGCGTGTCGTGCTTGGCGTAGAGATGAATTTTTGATGTGTCCACCCTTGCCAGCGGCACGCCAAACGTGAACTTTATGTTGCGGTCGGGGTCAAGGTCGGCAGGAGCTTCCAGCTTCATGTCTATCTCTTTTCTCGGGAACACCGAGTCGTAACGTTCGCCGCGCTTCTTCAGCTTGGCCTGCTTCTTCTGCCAGTCGTCCATCTCCTTCTTGAGGTCTTTCATGCGTCGCTCATAGGGCTGCTTCGACAGCAGTTCGAGCGTGTCGGTCTGGCTCACGATGTGTCCGAGCGTGTCGGTCATGTTGTAAGTCAGCTCCACGTTGAGCGTGTCGCGGTTAACGAGGGCTGTGTCTCTGAGCCAGTAGGTTATGGTGTCGAGACGTGCCGACGGCTCCACCACGAAGGCGTTCTTTTCGTCAAAGTTGAGGCCTCTGATCACGGGCAGCTGCTTGTCGCCATGGCTGAAGAAGAGCTTGAAGTTGTTGGCCTCCTTACGCTCCTGCTTCACAAAATAGCGGTCGGTCACCTCCTCGTTGAAGGCTCTGAGCACGATGTCGTCGGGCAGGAAATGGCGATATTTGATCTGCTTTATGTCTTTTATTCGCAGCGAGTCGCGCCACAGCGTGTCCTGCCTCATGTCGTCGATGACGTGTGGCTTGATGGTGTCGGTTGAGAACGCTATCTGCTCGCTCTTCTGGCTGAACATGTAGTTGCCGTCGGCATCGGCCAAGGCGTAGACGCGATAGGTGCCCGGTGCCACACCACGAATGATGAAGCGTCCTCGGCTGTCGGTTCGTGCCACGCGCAGCATGGGGACCTTAAGGAAGCACGAGTCGGCCATCTCCGAGTAGAGCCCCACGAGCGTGCCCTTCACCGGCTCCAGGTTGTCGGCTTGCAGCACCGTGCCCGCCACCTCAAGCGTGTCGATCTGCGGACCGGTGGAGAAGCTGTAGGTGTAGTTGCCCAGCGGGTTGCTCTCGTTGTTGTCGGTAATGGCGTCGGAGAAGTCAATGGTGTAGGTGGTGTTTGCCTTCAGACTGTCTGCCAACTTCACCTCTATGCGTTTTCCTGCCGCCTTGATCTCGGGCTGTTCGAGCTGTGGAGGCGACACCACCACCTTTTCCGACGGGTTCTCGATCTTTATATACTCGTCGAAGAAGATGTTTACCTTCTTAGCGCTCACGTTCACGCCGCGGTCAGCAGGTGTTGCGCCGATGACCTTTGGCGGTGTCTCGTCGTACCATCCGCCGTCGGGCTGTCCCATTCGGGCGCACGATGCCACAACCGCAACCAAGAGCAGAGCCAAGCCAAGGGGCGCAAGCATGGCAACGCTCCTTTCTCTCTGCCAGCTCTCTGTGGGCGTGGCTTGCCGGAAAGCGTTGTGCTGATGCTGCTTTTCGCGCCTTTGGCGCGTTTGGCTCATTACGCGCTTTTGCTGCGTTTGGCGCTTTTGCTCATAGCGGCAGAGCATAAGGGTTATATGGTCAATAATTTTCTTTATCATTATAATGATTTCAGGATAATGCTTTTTCTTGCGCTGCGCTCTGCTTTAAGCCAAAGCTCTTTTTTTGAAGAACGAAGCTTTAAAAAGTTTTCTCTTGTTTGTTCATCTCCAGCACCTCATCAATGATGTTTCGGTTGTTGGCCAGTCGTGGCACCTTGTGTTGTCCGCCGAGCTTGCCCTTCGATTTGAGCCAGTCGTCGAACAATCCCTCCCGTGCCACCACCACCTCAAGGTGTTGCAGGGTGATGTCGTGGAAACGCTTTGCCTCATAGTCGGAGTTGATCTGTTGCAGACTCTTGTCGAGCACGTCGGCAAAATGTTCTACCGAGTCGGGCATCTGCGCAAACTCGATGGAATCTGTAGAGCGTCCGAAGATTGTAGCTGCTA
>ERZ859732.686-NODE-686-length-12901-cov-15.275261_pt1 | contig 12901 bp, 11 predicted proteins | sample MGYA00510123_ERZ859732 | MGnify/ENA primary metagenome ERZ859732 (study PRJEB30046, sample SAMN00715133) | human gut metagenome | study: EMG produced TPA metagenomics assembly of the A metagenome-wide association study of gut microbiota in type 2...
GCAAAGGTACGAAACTTTATCTAGGCACACAATACGGCATTCACCGAATACTTACTTCCCTTCTGCTTCTTCAACATCATCAGTCCTCTGATGAGTTGTCTGGTTGCCATTCTGGGCTTCGTACCCAACCCACAACCCAAGGAAAACAAAGCATCTGTAGCAGAAGAATCTGATATCCATTAAATATATAGGAGATTCATATATATAGGAGACTCATAAAAATGAAAAAAGATTCTAAAGTAAACCAAGCAAAATATGTAGAACTCAATTTGTTTCCTGAGGAGATAGTGGATTATCAGAAAGACTCTATCTCTTCAGAAAGCAAGGAAAGCCATACTTCTTCAGACAAAGAGTATGATTTGACAGATCTGTTTATTTCTGAAAAGCTGAATATCCTCCGTTATTTCAGATGGATGGTCTGTGTTTTGCCCAGTATGCCTGTTAGCACGGCGATTCCATTATCACGAATCTCCACCTTTTCATATTTGGCATCAACAATCACTTTTCCATTTAATGTCATAACACCCCAATGTCTGGGTATCTGTTCAAAGGCGCAATAGGCACCGACAGGTAGCGCTATATGGTGGTAGAGGGGTGGCACGATAACTTTACCATCAACCTTTAAGCCCCATTTCTTTCCTGCCTGATACAGTTCTACATGACCTGCCTCTGACTTCTCATGCAAAAGAAGCAACTCACTTGCTTCCATTTCCTTCTTGTGTAACATCGCCTCTTGATAGTATTTCTTGCCAATCCGAGGCATGACAAAATTCAAATTTTCATTTTCATTCTTTGGCTGATTGCACCCTATATAGGTCTTCTTCAAACTTGAATCCACCAGGTAGTAGTCCTGGTTGCTGTCCATGACAACAATACGTTCACCATACAGAATGGCACATAACCAATACACATGCTCGTAATCATTACGCAGGAAACACACATTCCTGCTCTCTTCATGGTCCATGCGCATCTTCCCTTCACTACCCTCATAATAGTACCATACTTGACAACCGGTAGCAGAAAGTCTGGATCTGTATATCATATAATACCCATAATTCAGAAAATCATATTGTGAAGGACGATAGGGCAGAGAAAATTCTTCTTGGGTTCGAGACCTGAAGATGTCGTTATATTCTATAAATTCCCATCCTTTGATGTTGACAACCTGGGGAGCCCCTGCTACGTTAGTGCCGTCGTCGATGACAGCTTTTGCCAATAGGTCATAATAGCATATCGCCTTTCTGCGAGGCCGGTAGAACAGGATGTTGCCATCCAGCAGTTTCATGTCATAGTAATCGCCTGGCTCCAGCACTTGTTCTCCTTGTCGGTTCACTACAGTCATCTTTCCATCAGGCAGCTTGATGATGGCAAACTCCCCTTTGCTATCCACAAACCCACGATACTGTATCGTTTGGAGCAATTCCTCATGGCTCATCACCATCATCATTTCCGATTCTGGATGAATCTGAATACAGTCTTGCACCTTGCTCATCAGGAAAAACTCTCTTTCCTTGGCTATCTCCTTTTTCTTGCCAACTTTCAGCTTTCCTTCAAACATCGCATTCCAGTTCCATACCTGCGAAGGCAACCCGAACACCCGATACAGTCCCACATTATCTATAATCACGCAGTTTTTCTTTCCTTTGGCTACTCGCAGTCCTCGCCCCACCATCTGCAGGTACTTGGCAAGCGACAGCGTAGGTCGAGCCAACTGTACAAACTCCACATCCGGACAGTCAAATCCCTCCGAGAAAATGTCCACATTCACCAGCACTTGGATGTCACCTTTCTTGAAGGCTTCAATGTCTTGTTGTCTTTCCGTGGCAGGAGTCTTCGAATCTATGGCAATGGCTTTCACGCCATGTTCCTGATACAGTTTTGTGATTTTCTGAGCATGACTGATATTGATAGCATACACGATGCCCTTTCTGTCCTTACCAAATTCTTCCAAGCTCCGATAGAGTCTTTCGATGCTCGGTTTCTTATTCAGCAACATATCCATTTCCTTGTTCTGGTAGTCACCATCAGCCCCTCGCTTCTGCAAGGAGTCGATGAGCCGTTGCGTCACCCCATCCGATTTGATGCTCACAAAATCGTATGTAGCCAATCTTCCCTTGCTGATAAACTCAGGAACACCCCACGACTGTACCAACACATCAAACAGGTCAGTGAATCCCTTTCCGTTCAATCGGCAAGGTGTAGCCGTCAGTCCCAGGAACTTAGCCTTCGGGAATCTCTCCCACATCTCCTTATAGGTCTTGGCAAGCGCATGGTGCGCCTCGTCAATCACAATCAGTCCAGGCTCTTCCTCTATCTCGTCATAGTGCTTCGACAACCATTGTATCGACACAGCCTTGATAGGAACATTGAATGCGCTAGCCGACAAACAATCTGGCGAGACCTTTGATGGTCCGCCAACCTTAGAGCGTAGCGGTTCCGAGCGACGAGGAGGAGCGGTTTCCTCCCTCGCTCCTGAGGAGAGAGGGTCGGGGTGAGAGGTGGAGCCCTCTTTAATGGTAAAGAGGGACGGGGTGATTTTAGAAAAGACTCTTTCAATAGTTTCTCGAATCTGAGAAACCAACTCCCTTCTATGGGCAACAATCCAAACTTTACAATTGGAATGTTCCCTCAAAAACGATTCTACGACCGAAGCGAGTAGAACCGTTTTTCCAGTTCCCGTTGGCATTTGTGCCATCACGGAACGGTGAAGGCACAAAGCCTTCTCTATCCGTGCTTTCATATCCTCTTGGTAATCAAAAAGTTCTATTTTCTTCATTCTAAAGAAATTATTTCTTCAATAATTAGTCTTCAAAAATCAACACTTAACATTCAATACTTAACATGACTATAGGATGCTTCCCAGTAGAGAAGAGCATCATTGATGACGAGCACAGCACCAGATTCGAGAACCTTATCTATCGTGCCCTGTCAAGTGGCTTGATTACAGAATCCAAGGCTGCCGTCTTACTCAACAAAACGACAGAGGAAGTATTAAATAATTTCGTTCTTGCCTAATGGAAATAGTCCTCTGCCGTATCGGTATGTTGACCATACAGACTGCTGATGACAGGATATTTCTTCCGGAAAATCCAAAGGCACACTGGTTGTGAACACTGGTAAAATTATAGGTGCTTCTCTCATTGTTTCTGTTTCATTATTGGTGTAGTTGATGATTTACAGGAGTGATTTCTCCATGGATCGTTTTCTCTTCTCGTCCCATTTGATGCGCAACAGCTTTTCTTCCCTAATCTGGAGTTCAATATCTCTGAACTCTGGTGTATTCATCACCTCTGCCTTCAGATGCTTCTTGATGAGTTTCTCCAAGTAACGCCTCCATACCTCTTTGTTCTCTTCCGTAACAAAAGATGGGCATTGCTCTCCGTAGCATGTTTTCCAGGTGAATGGCTCAATGTCAAGATGCCAGAGAAAGGATTTATGATGTGGGTTGTTTGGTTCCATATTGTTTAGTTTACAATAAACTCTAACATACGTTTCACAATCGCAGAGAAATTCGTTCTTTCATCATTTCCGCCACAACGAAACATACTACTTCGTTCTCCCTTCCCAGACTTTTCGTTGATTCTGCATCTTTGTCCGTAAGGAACACCGTCTTCATCACGGTAATAGATAGTAACCTCCATACTTGTTTTACCATTTTCAGTCAATAACATATATGGAGCAATGTATTCGAAATATAAATTCTGACTTTGTGAATAAACTTTGGCGGGAATAGTAATCATATCCTCATCAGGTATTTGCAAACGTCTCATCACTGCCAACAATTTTAGCATAACAGGACACAGCACTACAGTTTTCCCTTCTGCTGTAACTTTAGCCTCTTTATAAATTTGTTTGTCTATCTCAAAGGAATGAATAATATCACGGATTGTTTTGTTTTCCAATTTATCTTCAGATATGACAATCTTTACTAACTCAATAGGACTTTCTGTAACCAAAGCTAACTTTTCGTAAATGTACTTTAGCCTCTCTTCTCGTAATGAATACGTAAAAGGCTTGCTTGATAAAAACTTACCGATATAACCGTTGAAATCAGTATGCTCACCATAGAAATGCTTAAATATTTTTCTGACATTTGAATAATCACCAACAAGCACTACATTGTCAAGATTAAACTTGTTACCAACTAAAGTATCATTAGGTTTGGTTAAATTCTTATAGACATAATCCATGTGGGCAGAAAAGATATTCAATATTCTAAAAAGGTGCGCAGGATCCATTCTATCTAAATCCTCAATAATCAAAACTACAGTTTTATTGGTTCTATGTTTAAAATCGTTTACTACTCGCTTTATAATAGCTGTTACAATATCTTCTTCATATATAGTATTGCGATTTACATTATCCAAGAACTTAATCAACAGATCATCTTCATTTGTATCTTTCGTGAATTTCTCTATTTTCTTTTTCATGTCTTTAAACAACCGAAGTCCTTTTATTGCTAACATAATCTTTGCCATCTGCTCACTTGGTACAGCAATATCTGCCATATAGTGTACAAGTTCTGCGACCAAAGAACGCTTGTTATTTTGCAAATAAAACCAAAGTGCTATATCTTTAGGAATAACTACAGCATTCGAAATCATATTATTCAGCATAAGCTGAAACAAGATGTCTCGTTTGATTAAGTTGAATATGTCCTCATTGGATGCAACTTGATAATTGACAGGATATATTGTCAAGAAGACAAATTGCTCCTTTACGAAATCTGTATTTTTGAAATTCTCCAAGAAATAAGACTTACCATCACCAAATTTTGATGACAATATAGTTCTTGGATTAGCAAGAAGATGACTATAGAAACTTTTTATAGCCGAATTTATGGGTATAATAAAATCCTCCATCATTATTCTTCTATTTTTGACTTAACCTGCAAATACGTTTCTGCAACTTCTTCTCGATAAACATAACTTGATACATTACTATTACCACTTGTTGATACTCTTTGCATCAAGAAGTTTATATATACTCGTCCGTTCTCATTTTCTATAAATGCGATGGCGTCCACATTTACATATAGAGGATTGCCATTGTGCTTGCCATGTAATTCTATAAATTTTGCCATATTTATTTGTGTTTATGTAAGATTTTTCGTCCTAGTCTCAAGATTCCTTATTTTCCTTATACTCAGTCTGCATCTCTTGCAGGAAATAACACTTGACATAATTAAATGTCGACAAATACCAATCAAATAGCAAATGATACCCACAAATAACATTCCCAACAATATAGCTATTGCTGTTGGATTCCATTGCATATAAAAACCGACAGCAATAGCTATTACTATGAATGCCTATTAGCAATATGTTCGTGGTCAGCAACCCCTACTAATTGATATTTATAGTTCCACTATTATTCTCCACATATAGAGACTTATCACCATGTTGGAAGATACGTCTAGACTGTTTTGGTGCGGTCTCTGTTGTTGGGATAAATTTATTATCTTGAAATACTGAAGAAACATTTATTTGTTTTTCGATTTCATTTAACAACAAGTTTGCATTGTCAGCTACCATCTCTGTATAGTCTCCAGTATTAATATGAACGATATATTCCCAAAACTCATCCATCGTTTTTAAAATATCGTTTATCTTAGAAATCTCACTTAACAGATAGGTCGAGTTTCCTGGCTCATTTTTAATCTGTTCTGCCTTTCGATTTTTCTCGTCATTCCAATAATTCTTGATTTGCGACAATCCATCTCCATTACGGGGAATATCCCCCATATCAACTATAGGAAAGACTCTATTCTCTACATTTCCATTTTTGAAAAGTTGTGTCATTTCATACATGCAGTCCAAAGATTTTAGATATTCTGGAATAACGAACATGATTACAATATTCGAGACACCTATCTCTTCCTCATATCTTTGTATATTATCTCTATATAAAATGTCATACTTATCAATTGAAAAAGGAATATTGCGAGTATGTAAACCTGCACAAATAGCTTCTATGCCTGAGTTATGTAACTCATCATGTTTATAGGTTATATGAACCTTGTACTGTCTATTTCCCATTTTATAATTTGATTTTAAAGTTATATGTTTTACAATATTTTCCTCTTGATTAAGACAACCGTTGCATTTCTTCTTTGATAAGATCAAGGTAGTCATCCCATTATGGCACACAGAATAATTCAGCACCGCAAGTTCTTCATGCCTGAAAGATGACAAATCTGGTTCCCCATACAACAATAGAACAGAAGTCTTCCATTACTCATCTTTTTTATAACTCTCATTAGAGTTTCGTAAATAATGTTCTCTTTCTGTTGACCACTAGAATTGATTATAGCCAACCTTAATCCTTCTAACTCTTTACAGTCAAATTGCCAACACAACGACATTACAAACATTTCAAATGGTGTTCCACCTCTGGATGGCAACAACTCCTCAGTATAGAAAGAATAAAATCTATATTCTTTAAAGTAGTTCACGATTTCCTCATCCGTAAGCTCAGTTTCCAGCAAGTACAAACCAGATTGTAAACTAGGCAAAATAGAATGTAAATGCGACAATTCATTATTCATCATCTAACTTATGAATGAAATTGGTAATGAGAAAACGTTTATCTTTATTCATCATTAGACCGTCAATCAAATCCATGGCATATTCCAATGTCGACTGGTATTCTATATCATTAAAGGAACGAATTCCATTATAAGATTGTATCAAGACGTCTGTTACAGAATTCCATATACTGTAGTCGTTAGGAGCCATGTTATGAATAACACATTCTAACCAGTATAATGCCTGGACAGGTTTCTTGATTGCATAGCCAGCCAAAAAATCTATAAAACCTCTGCCCGTAAATTTACTCAAAGGAGACTCAACAAAAGTCTTTGCCATTATATCTTGCCTTTCTTGAGTCCACTTTTTTACATGTCGAAATATTATATCACATTCATGCCCTAATTCAGCAGAGTAAAACCTTTCTGACATCAAAAACAAGATATAGCTAAAGGATTCTTGATCAATTTCAACATCTTGTCGAGTTAGGAAAGATAGCAATGATAGTCTAGCCTCCTGTCCCTTTTCACACATTTTGTCAAGAAGAACTTTGATATCATTTCTATAATTGTTATGTACCCATGCAAGCCACAAGATTATCACTTGCTCCTTATAACACCATGGTTTATCTATCGCGTGAACAAAGACATCCAATATATCATCCACTGCATAATTAACAAAATACACCAATGGATTATAATTATGTATTGGCATTGCCAATAATCTTTCGTCATAGTCGTGTAAAAGCATTTTAAATAGCAGTACATTTCGTTGCTGGTCTAAATGGTTCAACAATGCCATATTGAGCAATATGGCAGAACGAGTATATACTGAAGCTGTAGAAGCTATGTTCTCTAGTGTATCAAAAATTTCATCTTGATACTCTTTAAATCGATAGCACTCTATAAGCATATAGGCTGCATGTCCTCTTGCTTGATTTATTGCAGTATTGTAAATGTCTTTTTCTTTGACGTCTTCTGCCTTTATCTCACTTTCTTTTACATTCAATACGACATTGCACAAAAAATCAAATACATTTTTTGGCATATAGTCACCTCTTAGGAAATCATCTATTACTAAAAGAAAAGAATGTATTCCAAATCCTCGATATTCTGAGTTGGCATCATTGTTAATGACTTTAACGATATTATCAAATATCCGGTTCGCTTCAACATATTTTTTGGCATCCAGCAATCCTCTAACACCAGATTCTGCATAGCATAACAAGATATTGTTATCTGCAATTATGTTGTCCAATAAATTAAGATACTTTTCAGGATTTTCAGCAACAATTTGCCTAAACAATTGATTTTGGCCCTCTAAGGACGGACGCTCAAAATCATGCGAATGGACGTTATCTACATACTTGGTCATAGACTTATACCAAGCTTTACAACTCATTTTCCTCGCCTTATCCAATCCTAGGGAAGTCCAACCACTCATAAACGAACTTCTATAAGGTAACTCATTTTCCAACCATGAATAACAAACAATACCATTTTTCTTATGTCCAAATTTTCGCTCTATTCTCAAGCGTTCAAAATAAGCTTTTTTGCTATAATTTAACAGAGAGTCTTTTGGTAAAGCGTACAATACTTTTCCTCGATGCAAATCAATGTCACAGATAGGATAGCCACCTTGTAATCTTCTTCGAACAAATTCGTTGTCATAAATACATTTTTCTCCATCATCATTTAAAGATTCAGCTTTATGTACTATTTTGTCTTGCTGTACAGCACTCATAAATTGAAAAGAGCACTTTAATGCTTCCAAAGCTTGGTACTCTACCCAACAAGGAGCATTAGATAAAACAGAACGGCAAACGATAATTTTATAAATATCATTATAAAATTTCTCAGGATACTGGGTATATACATAAAGTGCAATAAATAAAAAAGCCTCATACTTTTTGCAACAAAATTCTTGTAAATAACGTCGCGTTTCGCTTGTGTCAATATTCTTCAAGAAATCATCAATCAGTTTATTTACCAAAGCTTTCGGAAAATTATGATAAAAACGCTCCCCTTCTACTCTCTGGAAACTAGAGAATTCAAAAGAACCAATTATCTCATGCCCTGGAATATCAAAACGGGTATTCTTCATGATAATTTCCAATAACTCAACATACAATTGTATAGCTAGCTCATGATGATTCGATTCCATCATTTCGAAAATTTGTTCTTCCTCATGAGTAAAATCTACAATATGCAAAGAGCTCTTGTCTTTTTGACAGAGCTGCTTCTGGACATTGTCTTTCAATACATCAACCACAAACTTTGGATCATCACTAAGGATAAGCTTAAGCAAATTTGGACACTCTAAGGGATAACTTTTTAATCCTAATGCTTTATAAAGTTTTATCAACTTATTGATATCACACTTTATAGATTGATGGCTGACAAAATCCATTATCATTTTTCTACCATCAGCATCTCCTGTTTGCAGAACACGAAATGCCACCTCCAATATTTTATCAGCATCGTCCCATAAAGTTCGACTGCACATTAATATGGTTTTCTCTTTATATTCCTTAGACAAAGCTGCCCATCCACCTTTATTATCTATTATCTTCCATATAGCATTAAGCCAATTGCCATTATGTACAGACTCAAAAATCACGCTCATATACAAGGAATCATAGAAGATTCTTCTGTCTATCAGCTTAAGTTCTTCCTGTTTTGGCTCATCAAAAAATGCCATATTACTCAAGATTAATGATTTCAGATGGAAACGATAACAGTATTCTTCGGTTTCGCCTTTGTCAAAAAGAAGCCTATTCATATTTTGAATATATAAAGCAGGATTGGTCTCTCGCAAAAAACTAAAGATACTTTTTACCGCAGCACGCGAGAAAAGACCTTGGTGCTGATTAGATAATTCATTCAACAAGTCATAATTATTTTCCACAAATCTTCTAGCATAGACATAGTCGAACATGGTCTGATGAAAGAACTGTACACGTCCATTAGAAGTACATAGCAATAAACCATTTGAAAAAAGATAATTTAACTCATCATTAAATTTACTTTCAAATTCCTGCTTATGAACAAATAATTCTTGACGCTTGTACATAGCATCTACCATTGCATCAAGTAATTTCAAAACTTTCTCCCTTTTATTTGCATGAATATCTATCACAAATATTCTCCATAATTCATCATAAAGAACTTCCTCTGTAATTGGATTACGTAGTTTTCCAAAAGGCATCACTTTCAAATATAGATAAAGATGCAAAGGATTACCCAAGAAAGCAAGTAGCTGTTCACTAATACTATCTTCCAAATTATGACTTTTCAAGATACTCTTTACCCGACCAGAAGATAAATTTTTAAGCTCCCATTTTGTTCCTATCTTCATATCATTCAAAATCGGATCATATTCCAAATCATAAGGTCTGCAAGATATGACAACCCGAACATGTGGTATAGATTTAAGCTGCTCTATCAGTTTAAATATAGAACGTAAAGGAGTTCTATTAGAAGACAACGACAAGGAAAGAGCATCTATTTGATCTATTAGAACAACAACTCGCTTTGCCTTTTGTGCCATTTCCTTAATTATAGTCACTAAAGGTTTTGCCAGATGCATCCGTTTACTCAAATCTTCAGTATCTCCAAATTCTATCTGGTCTGTCTTGAGTCCGAGTACTAAATACTCTTCTTTTTGTTCCAATTCCAAAAGAACATCATGCATTACGACCGACTTTCCAACACCTGCACTGCCATAAAGCAAAGCAACTCTTTTTGGGTCAGTCTTATCTGTATCTTTTGCTATCCAATCAAGTATGATTCCAACCTCTTCCCGCACAATTGGGGGAGTTATTTGAGGAGCAAACATATGCAATTCAAATGACTCATCAGCAAAAGCCTCATTAGTATTTGACACATAGTCACCCACATAAACATTCCCTTCATTACGCTCTATATAAATAGGCTTCTCACCAAATTGAAAAACTTCTTTCTTTCCCATCATGATACATTTTTTATCCGATTTGGGGTGTTTACATACAGATCAAAGGTAAAGGCAACATACAATGATACCAACACCTCCTAATATGCTTTCACCTATAACTAGTTATCTTACTCTGCTTCACAAAAAGCGAATACTGACATTGAGCCACCATATAGAGAATTTGCATCATATTAGCCGTTTGTTCCCGAGAAGCAGGTCCAAGAATAATTCCACCTAAGCGGAACGGATATATATTATCTTCTTCGACTTCTCTCACTATCTTCTTCTCAATGTAAGGTGTCAAAATACCATTATCACGATTAATAAACCATCCGTCAGTTTCCTCACTATTTATCATCAATCGACATTCACTCTCAGAAGAATAATCTGATAGTTTCAAGAAATGCTGGTATTTCTTCAAGAGGTTCATGCGAAATCTGATAGAATTATCCTTTAATGCATCTTGTAATTTGGCAATTTTCTCTAGAACATCTGATTTTTCAGCGATATAACTAATATTAAAAAGTTCATCACTATCCTTGTTTATGCGCTCAAACACCATGCATACGCCACGGGCATTGTCCCCATACAATCTCCACATATCAAGATCGTCAATACGGGTAGTAAAAGAAGTAATGAATTCTTTATCTGCAAACAGATACTTATCACATTCTTCATCAAAGTCTTCTTTGTAGTTTCTAATGTATTCCTCTAAAAAACCTGTCTCTGTCTTGTCATTCATCGACACAATACTATTCATACGCATCTTTCCCGACTGCAATACAGCAACAAGCGTATCTAATGTGGTATATTTGGCTATTTCATCAGGCTCCACTGCCCTTTCTGGCTTAATGTCCTTCAGCATATTCTGCTCTACTTCCTCCTTCAAGACTAAGCATTCTGAGGCAGGATCATATAGAATATCTGTTATTTGAATATCCAAACCATATATATTATGAATCAGTTCACATATTTTCTTCTTTTTCAAATCAGCATCTTCTGGAATTTGGGCTATCACTTGCATCCATTCATCAAACGTTTTTTGTCCTTCCAGCAAATCATTTCTCTTATGTACAACCAAACCACCTCGATGTAGGAATTCTATCTTCCAACAAGGTATATTATATCCCACTATACCAGAATCTAATCTAAGACGATGCCCTAAGCGGTATTCAAGTTTTAAGAATGGCTTGCCATATATATAGAACAAATCAGAGAAACTACACCAATTTAATTTCTCCATACTCTTAGCATGCTTGAAATCTTCCACTCCTATGTTTTCCAAAGCCTTTTCAACTTTCAATACACTTTCCGTATAATCTTTCAAGCTCTGTTTCATATCCTTCAGCTCAAGTTCTAAAACAAACTTTCTTCTATCGTAGTTGACGATTCTTTCTGCTCCTAGACATTGCCCCACGAGTTCCATTTCCTCAAATGTCGCATTATAATCAAAAAATCCTTTGGGTTTATTAAACCATGCCTCTAATTTTGGAAACTTACCAAGTTCATATTCTTCTATGAAAACATCATTCCCTTCTGCATTCATCCTGAGAACAAATAGCATCTCTGTCTTATTATTATAACCTTCCATACTTTGTATATTTATATAACTTGCCGTCAAAATTACGCTTTTTTCTCGAAACCACCAAGAAATTAACAAGAAATCTGCAAGTTATCAGCAATTTTCCCAAAAAGCCAGAAACAAAAGGCCTTTCAACCATAAAGCAGAAAATCTGCGTGACCTTAATCCCCAAACCGAACCGATCAAGATTCAAAGAATTTCATCAATGCATATCGAATCGCACGATTGATAACATAAGAAGACTGTTTGCAATGCATCACAGCTATAACAACCACTTCATACCTATCAACCAAATAAAAAACCATATTAGGACCAATATTGAGATGCCTAACCTTAATGCCATCAGATGAAAACTTTTTGTCCCAAATTCCTATATCAGGATTTTTCCTCAACTCATTAACCTTATCAAGAATTCTTCGAAGAGACTTCTTTGCAGTTATCTCTCCAAAGTTATCAACAACATATTGCATATCTGCTCGTAGTTGTTCTGAAGCAAAAGGTAACCATCTCAGTTCCATCCCATAGCCTCCATGACAGATTTTTCAACTTGTTCTTGGGTCAAGCAACGACCAGCACGATGTTCTTTAACAGCATACTCCGCCAACTCTTTCATGAGTTCAGGTGACAGCTGATTTATCAAATCATCATTTCCATCTTCCTCATCATTAAGAGACATCTGTATCAATTCGGCAAGATTACTTCTATCTTCCCGACTCCAATTCTTGATTTCATTCCAATATGGAAGAACCATATTTGCTGTATTACCAGTTGTATACATAATTCTAGCCTCCTATTTATTCTAGTTCAACATTCAGCCGCCAAAGTTACGCTTTTTTCTCGA
>ERZ859732.689-NODE-689-length-12854-cov-1.670287_pt1 | contig 12854 bp, 8 predicted proteins | sample MGYA00510123_ERZ859732 | MGnify/ENA primary metagenome ERZ859732 (study PRJEB30046, sample SAMN00715133) | human gut metagenome | study: EMG produced TPA metagenomics assembly of the A metagenome-wide association study of gut microbiota in type 2...
GGTTATATAATGGTGAAACTGCTAATGATATAGCTAAAAGAAAAGGTTTAAGATATAGAGAAGATATCTTAGATAACATGGGTAGTGATGAACTTATTGCTAATTTGTTTAGAATATCTCAAACGGAACAAAAATTAAAAAGGGATAATGTAAAAGGAGAAACTAAAGCTAATGATGTTCATTATGAAGTTGGAAAAAAGGTAAGAAAAGCTATTGCTGATATTGGTGGAACCATGCCTGAAGAGTTTCCAACACCTGAAAAAAGTTTAAAAACATTAGAAAAAGAAAGTAAGAATAAATTAATAAATCATAGATAAAGAAGGAATAAATATGAAACTAACTGAAAAGCAGAAAGCAGAATTATTATCTAAAGAGCATAATTATGTTGATATAGATGGTGTTCAATACTTTTGTAAAGTTGCTAAAAATGATTGTAATGAAATATTAGCGTATAGATTAGCAAGTCTTGTTGGTATTAATTGTCCACTTTATCACATTGTTAGAGTAAATAAAGACTACTATTATTTAAGTTATAGTTTTAATAATTTAGGAAATTTTAAACGTGGAAAAGATTTAATTGGAATAGATTACTTTTCTAATACTATATATAATTTGTGGTATGTAGTAGAAAAAGAATATCCCAAAGAATGTAAAGATTTAATATTTGATTTAGTAAAAGTATTTATTTTTGATATATTTATGCTTAATGGAGATAGACATGCTGGCAATTATGCAATTGTAGAAGAAAATGGTAAACCTAACATTTATATATTTGATAATGAATCGATATTTGAATCTATTTTTAGAGTTGAATTAAGTCCTAAATATAGTAAAAGAGATTTCATCAAAATCTATTGAAGGTCTAAACTATCAATCGTGCTACACCTTCGATGTGTTTGTCTCTGGTATACTTGTTGGAAAATATGTAAGAAAATCCCTAGTTAAAGATGACAAAGGAGAGGTTATCGGTGCGATATATTCTCGTATAACTGTTGGCGTAGCAAATGATATAAAGTGGAGTGGAGAACCTGTAGTTGAAGTTAAGATCAGGTGTGACAACGATGACAGATTGTTTCCAACTTTATGTGGTAGTTATCCTCCGAATTTTGAATGCCCTCAGGTTTTCCAAATGCTTGATGATAATGTATATTCTTTGAAATCGACAGCGAATGCTGAAAATAATATAGCTGTTTTCTCTACTAATTGGAAGTGTGATGGTAGTCACAATCTATTACTAAATGGAGAACTTTATTCGGCGATTAAGTTTACTGATAAAGTAGATTTACACAATTGCATGTCGAATGAGGATATAACCATAACCAATGAGTTCACGCCTTATAGCGCTGAATTCAGAGGTACATATATACAATGGGTAGAGCAATCCAATTTTAAGTTATTGACTCGCATTCCAGTAATAAGCGTTTTTGACCAAACTGGCACTAGAGTCGGGAATATCAAGCCTAAATATCGTGTTCATAATAGTAAGGCTGAGTGGCGGAATTTGTCCAATTCATGCCTTTTGCCATTTGGGCTTGTTGATATCAAGGTTGAATTTCCTGACAATAAATACGTGATGGAAACATTTTATTTCATAGACGATATGACATTTGTCTCTCGCAACGAAACAATGTTTTCCACAGAGCTACACCTATATTCTCGCCATGTTATCTCTGCAAAAGTTGATGAATGCGAAAACTTATCTGTTGAAATGACGGATAAAAATACCTGGAGGATTTCCAGAGATGCCTGTGCTTCTAAATATTCTCCTACGTGTAATTTGAAAATAATTGCCGAGAATAATCCTCCTTTGAAAGTATCTGTTGTAGCACCGTTTGAGGGTATAGTAATATCTGATTTGGAAGGGAAAATTGTGCCATCGGGAAAAATCATATCTTATGATAACCTGAGATATTTTAATATAATCAGTCATGGACAGTCTGGTATGATAGATGTAACTTACAAATCTGATAAAATAAAGGATGACAATACAATCAAGCATCTTAAGAGTCCAGTAATTGAAGGTATAGTTCCATTATCCGATTATCGTGATTTGTTTGCAAGAATGTTTCAATTATATGGTGCAAATACTTTTGACCGTAGTAGTTCCATAGAACTAAAAATATGTGACAAACGCATCTATATAAGAAAATTTGTTCTTGATAGTGAGTTGAGTTCAGATAAAATTCGAATCACAGATTATACCAGCGAAGACACTTCCGATTTCATATATGACGGTGATGTATATGCATTGCCGGTTTCAGAAAATATAAAACCAGCTGAATTAGTGCAGATAAAGCTTGAGCCGTATAATCGACAAATGAACTTGTTTACAATTCCTGATGAGCTTTTGAATTCGGAAGCAATTCTTTTCTCTGGTCCCGAAAGTTCGCGCAGGCTTGTGATTACAACGTGTATAGCAAACAGTTCCGTTCCGGATTCGCAGGCTAAGAAAAAGAAGCAAACCATTACAATTTTGAACAAGAAGATTACAGTTCGGAAGTACGTGGAGAGATGTCTGCTGCTAACACAATACTTTGGAGTGAAAGGCTTTGCAAGGATGATGTTTTTGCCGGCGAGTATTGGGCAAAGACAGTAAAAGCATTCCGTATTATTTCAGAATTTAATCTTCCATTTACCACATATAATGCTTTCAAAGCTATTGGTTGTGAACCTAAATTATTGGTTAACTTAATATTAGCTTGTTGGATTAATGGCGCTTCCGATGTTCTCATTCAAGAAATTGACCGTTTTGAAGATGAATTAAACATTGCAGTACATTGGATTCCGCACACTGTGTGGGGAGAATGTATTGAGAGTTTCATACGTTCGCTTCCTCCAACACTCATTAATATAATGAATACAAAATTAGGTGAGATTACAGAACTGATAAATGCACTTTTCAACGCTACACTATCTGCAGAAGTTGCGTCTGAACTTACCCAATATGTTGCGGGAGGGAATATCGGAAATGCCAGGATTTTCTCAAGAGCGGACATAAATCAATTTAAATCAAAAATACATGGGTGTACAGATAACAATATAGACCTACCTCTAACCCGATTTGTACTTCAAAATAAATATTATGTAGATCAAGAGATGCACAAGTCCTATCGTGTAATGATTGAGTCCGCAATGTGTGCTGCGGAAAACTTCGCACAAGTAAAAAATCGCACAAATCTTTTTTTATTGGAAAGTCGAGACTATGCTCGTATCATTAATTTTTACCGAAAATACTTTAAAGAAACCTACAGTGAGATATTCATTGGGACAGTAAAACAAATTGTAAACAAATGAATATGAATTATTTTTCATTCTACAATAAGGCCAAGGAATTATTAATAGATTCTCTTGCCTCTCTTTGGTTCAAGGGTCAAGCCCAAGAACAAGAATATATCAAGAGGATTTTGACTAAGGATGAGCCTCTTTTTGCAGAACCTGTATTCCAATCAATATTCCCTTGGGAGGAGAGTGCCGACAGTTTTGAGGAACATTCTTCTAAACTCAGATTGTTAACTCCTTCATTTGTTAATGCACTGAGTAGCGAAGAAGTTGACAAGGATTTGAGATTTCCATTAGACAGGCATCCTTATAAGCATCAAACAGAAAGCTGGAGAACTATGCTTTCTTCTCGACCACAAACCATTGTCGTGACTACCGGAACAGGATCAGGTAAAACAGAGTGTTTTATGATACCAGTGTTGCAAGATTTGGCTAAAACCAATGAAAAAAATTGTGTTCAGGCCATATTCCTTTATCCTTTGAATGCACTGATGAAAAGCCAACAGAAACGTATTCATGCTTGGTGCAAAGCTCTTCCCGAAAAGGTTACCTATGCGATATATAATGGAGAGACCGACAAAGAAAATCGGTCTGACAGATATACTGCATCTCATTATCCACAGCTCGTAACAAGGCCTCAAATAAGGAAAACTCCGCCTCAGATTCTCTTTACTAATCCAACTATGCTCAACTATATGTTGGTACGAGCAGAAGACCGTGAAATCTTGGAAAAATCCAAAGGGAAGCTCAAATGGATTCTTTTAGATGAAGCACATACTTATACTGGCTCTTCAGCCGCTGAATTATCATTGCAAATCCGTCGTGTACTAGATGCTTTTGGCGTAACTATTGATCAAGTGAATTTTGCTGTAACATCAGCGACTATCAGGGATGAAAGTGACCCCAAAACGACGATCAAGCTAAAAACTTTTGTGTCTCAACTCACTGGAAAACCATTTGAAGATATAAAAATAATTAGTGGCAAGCGCATTATTCCAGAACTAAACAAGGGAATTGCAGAAGATCAATTGTCCAAAATAAACAAAAAGTTTAGTATCGAATTGAGTTATTCTGATATTGAGAAGTTGAGAAAAAAGCTTAACTCTTCGCCGGTATTGAAAGCAAAGGAAATCGGTCGTATGCTTGATAAAGGAATTGGGAAAAATGTGGATACCTCATTGGAAATAATAGATGCTCTCGGGGAAAAAGTGAAAGGTATAAACAACGGAGGCGGCCTTGGAGCTTTATTGCCAACACGTGCTCATTTATTTGTTAGATCGATAAGTGGAGTGTATGTTTGCACCAATCCCGATTGTCAGCGTCATAAGGAATATAGATTGTCGATAGGAAGTCTGACAACATATCAAAATATGAATTGTCCAGTTTGTAAATCAAAGATGCTGGAACTTGCTACATGTTCGTCTTGCGGCTCTCCCATTATAGTGGGTGAAACAAGCACAACTAAGGGATTTAGGATGCACACCAATGTAATTGATCTTGACAAGAGTCTTTTCTATGAGCAAAAGGAAGATCTCATTGATTTGGAAGATATGGGAAATATAGAAGATGTTGAGCAAAATGAGGCGGATGGCTTTTCTCGCTTCTTTTTCGCCATTCCGAAGAAAGCATGTCTAAGGAAAAATGCGAATAGAACATATCACATCTTCAATCATCGGAATGGTAAAATAGAACTAGTCCCTGAAGACAATAGAAGCAACAAGTGTTTTACTTCTTTAAAAAGTGAAGAAAGTATTCCTGTAATATATCAATCTCTTCGACACTCAGGAGATAATCACGTTCTTTGTCCTCATTGTGGCAATAATCTCAGCGAGTTTAAAAACCTTGATTATCTCAGAATAAGTGCTACTCAAATTGGACGTACTTTAGCAACATTGCTTCTTGATAATGCTGAACCCATTGACAGTAATGACGCAGACGTTGTATATGAAGGCCGAAAGTATATAACATTTACCGATAGCCGTCAAGGGTCTGCACGTTCTGCGATGGGACTTAATCAGGATGTAGAACGTTCATGGATTCGAGCTTCCATTTTTCATAAACTTGCCGACATGCGTTTGAATGATGTGAAACCTGGTGGTCTGACTCCTGATGAGGAAGCAGAATACAATGCATATCTGAGTATTCGGGAACATCTTCCGACCTTACTTTTTGAAAAATTTAAACGACTTGAAGAAAAAAAGAATGGCACACCAGTAATCCCCAATCCAGAGGAGGTGTCATGGGGGCAAATAAGCCAGTCTCTTGAAAATGACTCAAATTTCAAGAAGTTGTATGAACATGTTGATAAAGCACGTGGCAGAAAAAATTTCAAGAATGCAACGGACTATCTGAAAGCACTTCTTGTCGACCAATTCGGATGGATTCCTAAACGGGCGAACTCATTGGAAACGATGGGATTCGTACGTCTTGTCTATCCAGCACTTAAAAATGCGAAATGCCCAGCACTCATTCAGAAAAGATGTACAGACACCGACTGGCAGAATTTTCTCAAGATTTGTATGGATTATGTCATTCGTGGAGGTCGTCATTATATGCTTTCTGGAGCTTATAAAGATTACCTTACACAAAATAAGTACTGTTCTCCTATATATCCTTCAAATTCAGAACTGAGGAAGAATGGGAGCCCTGTATCGAAATGGTTTAAAGTCAATGTAAGTTCAAAAGGGATTAATGAGAATCAGAATAGACTCGTTCTTCTTCTATGTGCAGTTCTAGGTTATGATGATATTTCTCAAATCAATCAGATAAAGATTGCTGACATCAACTCAATGCTTGATGCCGCATGGGATTTTCTGAGACAAAATGTTCTTGAAGCAACAGATGTAGAAAATCAAGGATATATGCTCGATCTCATGGGGGATAAAGTTAAGCTGCAACTTATCGAAAAAGGTTATCTCTGTCCTGTTGACAATGTTATTATAGATGCACCGTTCTGTGGCTATAGCCCAAGAATGAACGGTTACATCGGTCGTGAAAATTTCGATAGATTCAAAATCAAGACGGAGTTTGTAAATCCGCTTTTCCCATTCAAGTCTGCGGATCAGACAGAAAAGAATGTCATGGAATGGATTGAGAAGAACTTCTTTGAACAAAAGGCTGCTGGTGTGTTCGGGGTTATGAACTCCAGAGTATTTGCTTCAAAACCGATTTTTATATCAGCTGAACATTCTGCTCAGCAATCGTCAGAAGATCTTGACCGATACGAAAGAGAGTTTAATGAGGGGAAAATCAATATTCTTTCTTGCTCAACAACAATGGAGATGGGGGTTGATATTGGTGGTATTACAGAAGTCGTCATGAATAATGTGCCGCCAAAATCATCAAACTACCTTCAGCGTACGGGACGTGCAGGACGAAGAAATGAAACTAAAGCCTTGGCTTTAACTGTTTGTGCTCCCAATCCTATTGGAACTCATACATGGAACAATCCAGATTATCCGATTACACATGTAACAGAAACTCCGTTGTTAAAATTGGAAAGCCGTCAGTTGATTCAACGTCATGTTAATGCGATGGTATTCGCATCCTTTGTAGCAGATCAAGGGGGAATCAGGGTTACGGCAACTCTTAGGGACTTTTTTGTCACGGCAGAAGGGATGTCTTTCTTTGATAAGTTTCTAAATTATATTGATAGTGTAATCAGCGGAAAGGTTGAACGTCTTCAAGAACCATATTCAAAATTAATCAAGGGAACAAGTCTTGCTCAGATAACATTGGCGGATGCCGCACAAGTAGTCAAGAAAGACATAGTTGCTGTTTACAATGTCTTTGATGCTCATAAAGGAGCTCTTGCAAAGGCGATTGAATCTCTGAAGAATGAATCAGGAACGACCAATGCTATCAAAGCTATAGAGAAACAAGAGGAAAATCTTTTAAAGACCTCGATGTTGTCATATCTTGCTGAAAATTCTTTTCTGCCAAGTGCAGGTTTACCCTTAGGACTAGTTGAGTGTCTGCTAGGTGGTAAGGAAAAGGTTGACGGTAACTCACCGACATTGCATATAAGTCAGGCCATCTCCTCTTATGCTCCCGGTAATCCAGTAGTGAAAAACGAATGGGTCTATGAGCCCAATGGTATTCGTCTGAAGACAAAATACGATGACAGCACTTCAAGGTATATCATACAAAATTGCACTCATTGTGGTTATACAACTATTATCTATGGAAGTGCTAAGACGGATTGTCCCAAGTGCGGTCGGCATGGAACTATGCATGGCATAAAGGACATCTCACTATCGACAGATCAGCGTTTTACAGAGGTCGTTGAACCTGCTGCATTCTCCGTAGCATGGGATTCGACCCCGACACGAAAAATGGACTCTCTCGGCAGTATGAATTTCATTCAGCCTATTTTGCTTGAAATGGATGCCTGGCTTCTGAAGACAAATTCTGCAAAAATGTCTATCCGCTGTTCAACGCCAAGGTCTGAGATTCTCTTTTATAATAAAGGAACGAGTGGGTATGGATATGCTTTCTGTCCTTATTGCGGTAGAATGAAATCAGAAAAATCACCAGACTCCACAGAGCGGATGCTGTCGCACCATAAACATCTTCTAGCTTCGACCTCTTGTCCCGGTGGCGAAAATGACGGTGCTGCAGTAAGACGTCATGTGTTGTTGGTCGGAAGATACCAGACTGACTTTGTTGAGATCAAGTTTTATGACAAGGACAACAATCTGGTAGAAGACACAGAGACACTCTATTCTCTCGGCGTGATTCTTAGCCGTAAACTCACGGAGCTGCTCGGAGTCAACGATGGAGAGATTGAATTCGGCTATGATGGCATAAATCATTCTATTTTCATATATGATACTGCTCTCGGTGGTGCAGGTTATTCATTACTCTTCCGAGAATATAAAGATGAAGTCCTAAAAATGGCTTTGGAGACTCTTGAAAGATGCGACTGTGAACGGTCTTGCACGAAGTGCCTTATAGATCGCAGATCGCAATGGTATACGAACTATCTTAACCGGCCCAAGGCTCTAGAATGGTTAAGACAGGAAGTCAAGGCCCGTGTTGCCCCAAAGGAAATTATTTATTTAATGCCTGATTCTCATGCTGTGACATCAGACATCACGACCGAGTTTTATCAGCTCACACGGAACAAGGACATCTCTGGTATCAGAATATTTGTCGACGACAACATTTCTCAATGGGATGCGGAAACATTCCCATTTATAAAAATTCTCACAGAACTATCTCTAGAAGGAGTTGACGTTGCCTTTATACTGCCAAGCGTACCAGATGTAAAATCGCTCTCGTCAGCTGACAGTGCAACTTTAATTGCGGAGGTATTTAAAACCAACTTTAAATGTCTTGAAAACACACTGCCGACAGGATTATTTCCGTTGATGGTCGTGATTATGAATGACGGAATCGTCAAAACATACTTTGGGAAAAATATTGATACATCCTATTCTAAGAATTGGGGAAGTGGAGATGTATTCATAACCACACAGCCAAATTCATTGTCCTATGCCGACATAAATAGAATGCAACTGTTGAGCGCCTTTTCATCGGACGATTCTTCCTTTATGTTCGAATATAGAATAAGAGAACACAGCTCGTTGGGTCGTTTTTTTGATTCTCTGAAAGCTCCGGAAACTGGTAATTGGAATAGAATAATATCTAACCTACGAGGCAAGGCTGTTTCTATTGAATATTCTGATAGATACCTAAAAACGCCCTTAGGCTGTATGCTTTTGGCAAAAATGATTTCCAGTCTGAAGAATGAAGCAGACTTAGTTTTGGTATCAATTAAGGTTATCGTCACAAATATCGTCTCAATTAATGACTCAGATGTGGCAGTAAATGCTATAAAAGATTTTGCCAACGGTAAGAAGAGAAATCATTTCCTGAAGGATGCTATATTTGAACTGACCGGAATAGAACCGGAAATTCAAGATACAGGTTATGTTGAGCATGAACGGTGTCTGACGGTTAAAGCGGATAATGCAGAGGTCTGTATACGTCCAGATGCAGGTATAGCAAAAGGATGGGCACCATTTGGAAGAGATAACGCTGAATGCACCGACCGCGATTTCAGAGAAGATTGGAATATAGATCTCGAACTGTTCAATAAACAGCAGATAGGAAACGGAATACTTTACACCATCTCATATAAGCAACTCTAACAATGTCAGAAAATAGAAACGCTCAGTATCGTTATCAAGTGCTGGACAGATGCTTCAGTGACTGGAATAAGAAATATACTATCGAAGATCTCCTTGAAATAGTCAACAATCATCTTTATGAATTGGAAGGTTCGGACTCTACCATCAAGTTGCGTCAGTTACGAGGTGACCTAAATGCCATAAGAAAGATGCTACCCGATAACATCTATCTTGATGCCAAACCATTTGGAGGAAAGAAATGCTACTACAGATATTCTGAGCCAAACTATTCAATCTACCAGAATGGTCTATCGGTTACCGAGGTTAACTCTTTACGCTCGATAATTGAAATGCTTAGTAAATATCGTGGAGTTACTGGTAATGCTTGGCTTGAAGATGTTATCTCCAATCTAGAACTTCGTTTTGGAGTAAAATCGGATAGAGAAAATCTTATTTCATTTCAGTGTAACTCATGTTTAAAAGGGCTTGAATACCTTTCAACTCTCATAGACGCAACAATCAATCACCAGCCCCTCGAAGTAAGCTACACAACACACGCAGGCATTAGTTCAACGAATGTGCTTCATCCATATTATATGAAACAATATAATAACAGATGGTTCATATTCGGACGTATTAATGGGAGAGATTATATTGTCAACCGAGCCCTTGACCGAATTGAAGGGATAAGTAGAAGTGATGTACCATTCTGTAAAAATGACCTTGTGGATTTTAACTCTTACTTTGATGATATTGTAGGGGTATCGGTGCCTTATGAAGTACAGGAAGCCGAAACAATTATTTTGCAATTTAGTTCAGAACGATTTAAATACATTGTTTCAAAGCCACTGCACACCTCACAGGAAATTATTGATGAATACAAGTGCATAGTTACCATCAAAGTAATACCAACACGAGAACTTGACCAATTAATTCTAGCTTTTGGACCTGATGTTGAAGTCCTAGCTCCAGATAAATACAGAATGAGCATTAAGACTAAAATTGAGAAATGTCTCAACAAATATCGCTCTGTGCATTGCGATTGCATATAAAATTATACTTTTATAATAAACAGATATAACAGAGCAGATATTAACCAACATTATATGGAACGTGATAGTGTGCAAAATATTAAAATTGAACATTCTAAAAGAAAAGGCGTATCAAGCTTTGTATTGAGTAATGATACGCCTCTTTTAAGAGTCCTTTAAATCTACTCTTCAAAAAGCGAAAGTATATAAAATCTGATATATTTTTATCTGATTACGAATTTTGTATAGAAGATTGATTATACATATACACTCTTTATCTACGGCAGTATTATGGCTTTTTCATTTAAATATCCCATCTTTCAGGGAAGTATTAGTATTAAATGAAAGAGCTATATGGCTGTATAAAGTCTAATTTTTATCTTAACACTGGCCATGGGCTTACTTTTTAGGTTTGTCCGTAATAGACTTGTCCTTGATGGATTTCGCCTTGCTGTCCAGTTCTCTTGCGGCCTGATCCTTCAGCCGTGCCTGCTCGGTCAATGCTGCCTTTCTCTGTATAGTTTCCTCGTAGGCTTCCACGTCCTCACGTATCTGCCTGATTTGTCCGTTGTTCCGGTTCGGCCCGAAGAGGTTCTCAAGTTCTACAAGTTGTTCGGGTGTAGCCTCTCCTTTCATCTTGACATAACGATATTTCAGATCATTATCGACTTGCACGTTATCTGTCCTCACCGAAAAATAGAGAGCCACGGACAGAATCACGATTGTCGCGAACATCACGGAAAAACTCCCAAGGATGTACGGGGATTTTATGCTCAGGCTGAAATGATGGTTGATGTTGCTTGTCTTGACGGCATTCTTTCTGATTGTGTCATTGGTCTCACAAAACAGGTTTTCCACTTTCTCCTGATTTTGCCGCTGTTCATCACGCATTTCCGACAAGACCTGTCCAAGTCTTTCCTGTGACGAGTTTTTCCTGTCCATGGAAATCATATCGTTCTTGATGGCGGCAAGTCCCTCGCACATGCGAGCCAACAATTTGCGAAATGTCTCATGACCATTCTTGACTTCATTCAGCACGGACTCATCCTTTTCCTTTTCATTGTTAACTGTCGGGCTGTTACCTTCCAGCAAGGGAGCGGACAGCCCGTTGATTTTGTTTTCGATTCTTTCCAGGCATCCGAAGATGCTCTCGATATATTCTTCCAATTTCATATTCCTGCAATTTTAATGTTAATGAATAATTTGAATGAAGAAAGGACAGGCTACAGCCCGAATCCTTTCCTCTTTTTCTTTTTCTTGCGTTTGCGCAAGAGTTCTTCTTGAGATAACAGCTCTTCGGGAGCGGTGCCATTTGTCGGACTGAACAGTCCCGGTCCCGTACTTTCGAAAAGATGGCCTCCGTTCGGTATCCTTTGTTGCACCTTATGTTCGGATTCCTGTTGGGTTTCCGAAGGCTTCCAACTCAATTGGGCATTCAGTCTGGCAAAGCTGAACTCCCTGCTGATCTGTGAGGCCTTGAAGGTCTGCCCGTCCTTGGTGAACCGGATTCCCTGTATGTCATCCGGCTTTTTTATCTCCTTGGTACGTTTTACAAATTCCAGCCTGATGCCACGGCGAAGCAGGTAATCGTTGAACTCTTTCCATGTTTTGGAATGCCTCAAAGCTGCCTTAACGGTATTGAAGATTTCGTATTTCACACGCTCCGAAGCATGGAGTTTCTCCACATTAGTCTTGCCCTTGTCCTCGGCATATGTCAGCCCGTACTTGTTCTTAAGCAGTTTCGTGGCGATTTCATTACGCTTGTAATCGCCTTGGGAAGAGATTACCTTGCCGTCATATCCTATGCGGTTGTAAACCAGGTGACAGTGCGGATTGTCTGCGTTATGGTGTCTTACCAGAATAAACTGAGTGTTTTTTATCCCCATCAGTTCCATGTATTCCCGGGCTATTTTAGCCATAAATTCATCCGTCAACAATGCCTTATCCTCAGGTTTGAAACTCAATGCAATGTGTCCGACAGGCTGTTTTATCTTCGGATTAAGCTCACACTGGTAGTTGAAACTGTCCGTTATTTCCCGGATATTTCCCAGCAATACGCCATCTGAGTCAATAATTGCCGCGTTGTCCTTGCCCATCACGTAGCGGATACAGCCGCCGAAGGATTTCCCTTTCTTGATTTTGCCAATCATGACGGCCTCCTTTCTCCGTACCTGTACCGGACAATAATCTCCTTGAGTTTCTGCAGGAGTTCTGTCACTATCCTTTGGGTACGGTGGAACCCGGCCTGATGGGACAGTCGGGTCAGCTGGTTCAGGTTGTTTGCCATTCCTGCGAGCTTCCTGAAACAATCCATCATCTCCTGGGAGAGCGGTTCGTTTATCTTACCGTTTATTGCCAAATCATAGACTATGGAGGAAAGTGAAGCCTTCATCCTGCGGCTTCTTTTTTT
>ERZ859732.690-NODE-690-length-12852-cov-1.812456_pt1 | contig 12852 bp, 12 predicted proteins | sample MGYA00510123_ERZ859732 | MGnify/ENA primary metagenome ERZ859732 (study PRJEB30046, sample SAMN00715133) | human gut metagenome | study: EMG produced TPA metagenomics assembly of the A metagenome-wide association study of gut microbiota in type 2...
GCCTACGTTCGGCTGCCTTTTAGGAGAAGGTATTTTTACTATGGGGTATAGCAAAAACTATATAATGTATTGGGGGGTTTTTACGGTTATTATAGTATCATGATTGCAACGATAAGTGTTCACAAATTGCATAAAAATCGTGGTTTGTTTTTATGCAATTTGTATAGTACTTTAGTTATATTTAATATTTTTCATATAGTGATTCTGCACAAAAGCATAGCTGTTTTTTAAATATTATGTCCAACTGCTGTTTTGCTGTCCTCATCAAACAGTGCTTCAAACTCATCTCTTGTGATTTTCTCCTTCTCAAGAAGAAGTGCTGCACATCTGTCAAGCACATCGCGGTACTCTGCTATCATGCTCTTTGCCTTGTCGTACGACTCGTCGATGATTCGCTTTACCTCGACATCGATTGCCGATGCTATGCCCTCGCTGTAGTTCTTTGCATGGGCTAGGTCTCGTCCGATGAAGACCTCCTCCTCATCATCGGCATAGCAGATAAGGCCGATATTGTCTGACATACCGTATTTGGTAACCATCTCGCGCGCAAGCTTTGTGGCCTGCTTGATATCCTGTGATGCACCAGTGGTGATATCATCAAATACGAGTTCCTCTGCGACACGACCGCCTAAGTCTACTACGATTTCCTGAAGCATACGTCCCTTTGTGTTGAACATCTCATCCTTCTCAGGCAGAGGCATGGTGTAGCCTGCTGCGCCTGCTCCTGTAGGGATGATTGAAACTGTGTATACAGGTCCGACATCCGGAAGCAGATGGAAAAGGATTGCATGTCCTGCCTCGTGGTAGGCTGTGATGCGCTTTTCCTTGTCAGAGATGATACGGCTCTTCTTCTCAGCTCCGATACCAACCTTGACGAAGGATTTTCTGATATCATCCTGTGTGATATATTCTCTGTTTTCGCCCGCGGCACGGATTGCTGCCTCATTCATCAGATTCTCAAGGTCTGCACCTGTGAAGCCTGCTGTGGTCTGTGCAATCTGCTTTAAGTCGACATCCTCTGCAAGAGGTTTTTTCTTGGCATGGACACCTAAAATTTCTTCTCTGCCGCCCACATCCGGTCTGCCTACTACAACCTTTCTGTCGAAACGGCCCGGACGCATGATAGCAGGGTCAAGTATATCCACACGGTTTGTGGCTGCCATGACGATAATGCCCTCATTGACACCAAAGCCATCCATCTCAACAAGCATCTGGTTCAATGTCTGCTCACGCTCGTCGTGTCCGCCGCCCATTCCTGTGCCACGTCGTCTGGCTACTGCATCAATCTCATCGATAAATACGATACAAGGCGCATTTTTCTTGGCATCCTCAAACAAATCTCTCACTCGTGAAGCTCCGACTCCGACGAACATCTCCACGAAATCAGATCCTGAAATGGTGAAAAACGGTCCCCCTGCCTCTCCGGCTACTGCCTTGGCAAGGAGAGTCTTACCTGTTCCCGGAGGTCCTACAAGAAGGACACCCTTTGGGATTCTTGCTCCAAGCCTTGTGTATTTTCCCGGATCACGAAGGAAATCAACTATCTCTGCAATCTCCTCCTTTTCCTCCTTTAAGCCTGCTACATCGGAAAACTTGATATGGTTCTCCTCCTGTGTGGTGAGCTTCGCACGGTTCTTGCCGAAGTTCATCATCTTGCCACCGCCGCCCTGTGCTGCTGCGTTGTTGTTCATCACCGCAAAGAGTATGAACATGGCTCCGAATACCAAAAGATACGGAAGCAGTGTCATAATCCAGCTCTCAGCCGGCACATCTGCAACTGTATAATCGGTGTACCCTGCCTTTGTCATGGTCTTTTCGATGTCGTTTACATCAGATACATAAAGCACCTTTGATGAGCCATCCTTGAACTTTACCTCCAGGCTTCCTGTCGGTATCTCCCTGTTTTGCACCACCTTTACACTCTTCACCTGATTCTTGTCAAGATCCTTCTCGAACTGACTCTGTGTGTAAGAGTTTGATGTGGCGCCGGCGCTCAGCCAGTACCAGATGCAGATTACTGCAAATACAATGATAATGTATACGCCCATTCCGCGCATACCGCTTTTTTGTTTATTCAATTTACTTCTCCTTTTTATTTTATTTCGCCCTCGACAAAGCCGATGTAAGGCAGATTTCTGAACCTCTGGTCATAGTCAAGGCCATAGCCTACCACAAACTTGTCAGGAATCACAAAACCCACGTAGTCTACATTTACATCATCAACTACACGGCGCTCAGGCTTGTCCAAGAGTGTGCAGATTGTGAGGCTCTTCGGGTTTCTTTTGGCAAGGAGCTTTGAAAGCCTGCTAAGAGTATTTCCCGAATCAATGATATCCTCTATGATGATGACATTCTCTCCCTCGATAGAATGCTCAAGGTCCTTTTTAATCTTGACATCGCCTGATGACTCTGTGCCTGAGCCATAGCTGGATACCGACATGAAATCCATAGTCATAGGCAGGTCAATTCTCTTTGCAAGCTCAGTGGTAAAGAATATTGAGCCTTTAAGTATACAGATGAGATATACTGACTGACCCTTGTATTTTTCTGTGATTTGCGCTCCAATCTCTGCAATACGCTTATTGAGCTGCACCTCTGTCAGGTAAACCGAAATATCATATTTTTTTGAAAAATCCATTTTGTTTTCCTCCGTAAAATGTGATCTTAAGTACTTTTCCTGTCTGTGGTGTGACAAGTGCGCCACAGCCGGATCTGTATCCGATAATGGCATGTACCAGTGATTCATGGGCTATAAGCCACAGTCCTGCTCTCTGCTGTGCAGGGATTTTATCACCTGTAAATACCTGCTTCAGCTTCTTGTGATGGCCCTCGTCATCCACAATTATATAGTCACCGGCTTTTCTTGTTCTAATTTCAAAGCCTTTCTTCATCTTATCATAATCAAACCATTTCGTATATGGTTTTTTGGGAATTTCGTCCATTTTACCATTAAAATCTTGTATACAAAGTGTGACATACGAGCCATCTGCCGAAAGCTTTATGTTTTTTTGCTCTCCCGTGGCACTCAGTGCCTCAAGCTCTTTTTGCGTAATGTGAATTTCTTCTTTTTCATCGTCACACCTTCCGGCGAAGAGTATCACCTCGCCAAATGATTTTTCCGCAATGATTCCATACGGCAGATTGATTTTTCTGCCCGACTGCTGCCCTGCAAGCTTCACAAGTGCACCGATATGTGTGCTCGTGATGTCCTTGAGCCGCCCTGACGCCAGATGTATGCACTCGCGCGCTACTCCGCTTTTTAATGCCGGATGCAGGCTCTCAAAGCGGCTGATTTCAAGTATCACCCTGCCTTCTTTTTTTGAAACCATGCTGTCACACGCCTCTTTTAGCTGCTGCTCGTAAAAATCATTCATCATCGCAAGCTGTCCTGCGCTCTCATTGATATGCTCTATCGCCCTGTCATTAATCTGCAAAAGCAGCGGAAACACATCATGGCGCAGCTTATTTCTGGAGTAGGCTGTGTCCGTGTTTGTGGCATCGGTGACAAAAGCCTGTCCGTTTTCCTTTAGATATTCCTCTATCTGTGCGCGTGTTGCTGATAAAAGCGGCCTGATATAGATGACACCGTTCTTCACGGAAACCGGATGCATGCCGGATAGTCCCTTCGCTCCGCTTCCGCGAATCATCTGAAAAAGAACTGTCTCTGCGTTGTCCTCCATATGATGCGCAACTGCAACGACTACCTGCCTGCTGTTACCCTGCTTTTGGTCTGCTGCATAGGCCGTTTCGCAAGGATATCTGCCTGCCTCCTCTTCAAACGCTTCATAGCGCAATATCCTGGCGGCCTCCTCCAGTCCGAGTCCATGACTTGCTGCATATTGCGGTACGTCCACAGAATGCACATGGCACGGTATGTTAAGCCTCTCGCAGAGATCTGACGCAAATCTCGCATCCTCCCTGCTCTCGGCTCCTCTGATGCCATGCTCCACATGTACTGCCTCCAGCGCAAAATCAAGCTCATCTGCGCACTGTCTTTTTATCTCATTTAACAACAGCAGAAGGCAGACTGAATCCGCACCGCCCGACAGCGCAACAAGCACCGTGCTGTGATTTTTTATCATTTTGTTTTCCAGAATATATTCTTTTGTCCGTCTAATCATTATTTTTCCCAGATTCCTATTGCAACTACAGTCATATCATCCATGGCGTATCCACCTGTGTCAAGCAGCACCCTGTCCAGAATTTCCTGTGCCAGCACACCTGCATTGTCACTTTTGACGCCTGCGATGATATCCATAAGCTTCCCCTGCCTGTCCTTTACATGCAGATATTCTAGCACACCATCAGTCACCATGACAAGAAAATCACCACTTTGAAGTGTATTTTTTGAATGTTTGCCCTCCTGCCAGACATCGACCCCCGCCGGGAGTGATTCATTTTCTATAACACTTACTTGTTTCCCTGATTTGATAAATGACGGTGCAGCGCCTGTTTTGGCCAGCTCAAGCTCACCTGTGTACATGTCTATCGTAGCAAAATCAACCGTGGAATAGGACTCCTCTCCCGCCGATATGACCATTGCAGAGTTCATCAGCTTTAGGGCACTTTCCCTGCTAAAGCCGGCCTCTAAGAGCTTTTCAAGCAAATCCACAACCAGCGTGCTCTCAGCCTGAGCCTGCTTGCCGGAGCCCATGCCATCGGATACGCACACATGATACATGCCATCATCCAGCTGAAGCATGCTGCAGCTGTCGCCATTTGCCTGAGAGCCTGTCTTCTTTTTGGTCGCCACTCCGGAAAGCGCATAGAACTGATTCTCCTCGTACAGCACAATAGATGTCCTCTCATTAGAGATTATTGAAACAGTCCCCTGCGCCTGCCTGAGCTTCATTCCCATGGCTCGCGAAACTGACTGTACATACCTTGAAATTTCAATCCCGCCATCTGCCTTAGTGCAGACATCTGCCTTTATACATATCTGTTGCCTTACATTCTCATAAATATGGGCATTTTCAACCTGTATACCCGCCTCTTTTGTATACACATAAACTCTTGAAAGACGCAGCCTTCTTTTTTTATCAATGCATTTTTCAGCCCTGCACCAGCCCTCCATGAGCTCTGCCATAGCGTCAAGCTGTGCGGCTATGACGCGTCTGTTTTCCGTGAGACGCCTGTACCAGGCTTCATTTAGCTCAATACGGGCAAATGCCTCTGTAGCGGCTTCCACCATACGCGTGTAGTGCGGGCAGCCCTCCACATATCTGTTTTGCACAATTTCCTCTGTTTTCATACGATTGCGCACTGCATCAGCAAGCATTTTTATGCTGTCAGAAATCGAAGCCCCGCTTGTCCAGCAAACACTGCAGCCCTCACAGCACGCGCAAAGCCTCCCTGTCACCTCAAGCTGTATTTTATCACTCTCATCAGGGATTTTATCTGCCGTACATTTTACAGCCATGACATTTGCAGTCGAAATAATGCCTGAAAGTCCTGAAACTGCTGTGGCAAATGCCTCCTCCCTGTCAGGCAAAAGTCCTGCCATGACCGGATTTTCATCGTGTCCAAAAGCCCTTAAATATTCACATGCTCTGCATAGCGCAAAGGCTGCCGAAAACACAACAAGGCTCTCAGCTACAGCTAACACTATCTCATCCGTATCAGGCCTTCCAATAAATGCTACCGTCAGATTCATCACCGCCGTGGCACAGGCTGCTACAACGGCTGTTGTCAGACATCCGTTTTTATTGCTTTTTCTCACGAAAAGCCTCACTCCAAAGCAAATCACCGCAATAATAAAGAGATACTTACATATCGATGGTATCGATATAAAGTATCCCATTCCAATAATTAATCCTATGTAAAAAATAATCGTACGAGCGTTGCTCAGACAATAAACTCCATACACTGCAGGTATCAGCGGATAACAATCCATCACACACACCAGTGTGGACGCAAATGCCATAAGCCCCCACATAGCTTTTTTTAAATTTGCAATCCTCATCTTTGCGCCTCCATCTTTTTTCAACGATTATATGTGGTCAAAAATGAAGGTTTTGACGAAAAAGCGCAACTATCTGTTCAAAAATTATTTGTCCTTTTCCTTGAAGATTATTTCATTGTCATACGCAAGCCCAAGCTTGCTCTTTGCCATATCCTCTATGTACTGGTCACTCTGCATATACTGCTGCATGCTTTCTATCTCATCAGCACGCTCCGATTCTTTAGTGTACTGCTTTTCAAGCTCCGCTTTTTGTGCGGCATATGTAGATTCCTTCTGCTTTAGCTGCACAACCTGGACTACCATAACCACAAGAAATGCTATAACTATGATGGAAACACTTAAAGTTCCGCCCCTTCTCTTTGCACGACGTTTACTCATTATTCCTCCTTAGGTGCTTATCTGAATATCCTGCCAAACATTTTATCTTTTTTTCCGGTCACCTCCGGTACCTTCGAATACGTAATCATGTCTATCTCACCTTCTATATCGGCTTCTCCCTTCTCAAGGTTTAGCCTGTTTACGTGAAGATCCTTGCCCTTTAGGTCAAGCATGCCCAGCTCCGTCTCCAAAAGTATCTCTCCCACATCAAAGGAGAGCACATCCAAAATGCCTGTAAAGCTGCCTGTTCTGCGATTATTCAAGATAAGCTTATGACTCTTTGTGCCTGATATTTCTTCCATTTCCTGTCCCTCACATAATTTTTAATATGCTCCATAGACAGCCGCACATATACATGCCATCTGTGGAATCGCATATGTAAATATATGCCGGGATTCATGAAAATATAACCTATATATACTCAAAAAGATCTTTTGCTTCTTCCTTCTTTGTTGTGTCAAGGAGATTTAACACCTTAACCTTGACTGTCTTTTGTCCAAATGCTATCTCTATTATGTCTCCGACCTTGACATTTACAGATGCCTTTGCCGGTCTGCCGTTTACTGTGACACGGCCTGCGTCACATGCCTCATTTGCCACTGTACGTCTCTTTATCAGACGCGATACCTTCAAAAATTTGTCTAATCTCATTGTTACCTCTGTGTCTTGTAATAATAAATCAATTCATAACTATTACCCTGATTTCAGTGGATATAGCCAAAAATGGGCGGAGCCTTAAAGGCTTCACCCATTCTTCTACTCCGTGATAGTCTAACTTATTAGTTAAGAGAATCTTTTAAAGCCTTTCCAGCCTTGAACTTAGGAGCCTTAGATGCTGCAATTGTCATCTCAGCGCCAGTCTGTGGATTTCTTCCTGTTCTTGCTGCTCTCTCAGATACCTCGAAAGTACCGAATCCAACTAACTGGATCTTCTCACCTTTCTTTAACTCCTCTGCAACAACATCTGTGAATGCCTTTAAAGATGCCTCTGCGTCCTTCTTTGATACTCCGGCCTTCTCTGCCATAGCTGCAACTAAATCTGCTTTGTTCATGATAAAATTCCTCCTCTGGATTTTCATAATTTATATAATTCGAGCTGTATTCCCAAATTACCTACAAGAATATATATACTTGTTTTTATGGGGTTTGTCAAGGAAAATGCGCTATTTCCTAGGCTTTTATGTACTTTTACCATTCTTAAAACCTTACTTTGAACTTAATAAAGAGGTTAATGTTGAAAGATAATCGGATATGTCCTTATTTGTCAGACTATTTTTGGAACTGTCAGAGGATTTATTGTTGGTTCCCCGTGATGAATTTGTACTCTGCGAGCTGCCGGTGGTGCTGCCCTGAGATGTACTTCGATTGTCCTTCTCATCAGCCCTCTCTGAGGCTGTCTCGGAAGGTGTCTGTGCGGTGGCTTGTGAACTGCCGGTGCTGTTAGTTTTGGTACCTGATGAATCGTTTGCAGAGCTGTCCGTATCGTCATTTATCGTAATCTGTATGGTGGCCTCCTTTGAGTTCACGTAAAGCGTCCTTGTCCAGGTGTCGTAGCCATCGGCTGTTACCTTAAGCGTGTGTTTTCCGTATGTTATCTCAACTGGGCTCGTATAGTCGATTTCACTGCCATCGACATATATTTTTGCTCCCTGCACGTCAACCTCGAAAAGGATGCTGCTCTTTTTAGGACCCTCACCCTTTAAATCATTTAAATTTATCTTTGTAGTTTCTCCTCTTTTTATCTCAATATCCGTGCTGCCTCCCCAGCCGTTGTTGGCCACAGCGAGCGTATAGCTGCCCTCCGGCACATCAAGCGACATATCCTTAGTGATTTCTGCAAATATCCTGTCTCCGAGCTGCAAAAAGCTGCCCTCAAACAGCGATGTATTGCTAAGCTGCAGTGTGCCGTGCCCTGTCGTGACAGAAATTGACACTATGTCCTTGTCAATCCCGACAACAGCCAGCTTATCCTGCGCCGTGAGGCTGTCAGTATCTACGACATCCGAGCCTGAAAATATCATGGTGCGCTCACCCAGCCTGTAGCTGCTATTTCCGATTTCAAGCACACTCTTATCCTTATCCACAGAAAAATTGGTTACTGCGTCATTTGTCCACACCTTATCGGATTTTTGTATACGCTTTGCCTTTCCGTCTGAATCCGCCCCCGATATGTCAACCACATCACCCTGATGTATGTCTGAAACTGACATGTGATTGCCATATTTGTCGAAAAAGCCGGTGGTCAGACCATAGTAATACTGATACTGCACTCCTGTCGAGTAATTGTATACCCTGATTGTCTCATTGGCACTGTTTATGTCCGATACTATGAGAATATCTGAACTTTTCTTAACGGACTTTCCGTTTTCCTCCGCGGCAGCTTTCAAACCGGACTGCGTGCTTTCTCCCACGGCCTCCGTCGTATCATTCATGCTGTTATAGAATTTTTTTACACCATCATCCGTGTCCTGTTTTCCACATGCTGCAAGTGACAGCACAAGCATGCATACTGTGCAAAATAATCTTTTGAATTTCTTCATCTGTATTTCCTTTAATAGCTGGCTTTAAACTTTTTTCTACAATAATAATATATCGTATAGTCATGTACTTTTCAATTAAATTCACTATATATATGCATTACTGCTTACACTATGGCATGCAGGGCATGCAGATACTCCTCGCGCTCACCGCTTAGCTGTATGAGCTGCGCAAGCTTATCCACATCACGGTCGCATACCCATGACTTGCGCGAGTTGCTATAGTGATTACAGAGCTTACAAAATTTTTCAGGAAACAAAAGCAGTGCTTGAAGCAGTCTCATTGATGTATCATCAAGACTTCTTACGCTGCAATAGCTGTCAAGAATTGCATCTGCAACTGCTCTATCCCAGTGATTTTTTTCGAGCATCTTGCGCATGTACTCCGCAAGATCAGTTTCCGGATATCCCGGATGCATGGTCTCGAAATTGACAGGAAGCCATCTTCCGGACTGTGTATACACGACATTGTGCTGGTTGAAGGCTCCGTGACAGTATGTCGGAACCGACGTTTTACTATTTTCCAGCTCACACAATATTTCCGCCGATTTCTGGCCCTGCTCTAAGAATCTCTCATAGCATTCATAAAACAGATGCTCGAAAGCATTTGTCTTGCTGCGACGCAGTATGTAGTTTTTAAGCTTTACTATCTGCGCACATTTGCGCTGAGCTTTTTCGTGCAGGCTTTCTACCTCGATATCCGAAGGCAGAGGATACTTTTCCAATATATTGTGCAGCTGCGCTAATGCCCTGCTGCCACCACGCATATCATCTATACTGTCCGTGCTGCACTCTCTGCCTGCTCTGTAATCCTTCAATATGTATGCGTCCTCACAGTTATCCCGCGATATGATACACTGCTCCTTTGTCTGTGATATCTGCTCCACATCCATACCGTTTCTCTGGATAAATGCCAGCGTATCCCGCAGGGTGCATGCCCTTTGCTCATGCCCTCTGTACGGCACGAGCAGCTTCTGCCCGATGCCTGTATCACATATATATGCTCCTCTGCCCTTTATTATCCTGCTTACTGTAAGCTCATATTTTTCCAAAGCCACTTCCGGCTGATTATACAAAAAAATCCCCCCTCATATGATTAATGCACCATAACTATTCAGATGCTTTTTAATCATATGAGAGAGGTTATTATTTTATTCGCAAGCTCTTTAAGTTTTTGTGCTTCATTGAGCGATGGATCATCAAGCACCTGCTCATAAAGTCTGTCCAGTATATCGCCAAGCTTCGGTCCCGGCTCTACTCCCATTTTAATCAGGTCGCTGCCATTTATTTTCATTTCCTTTTTGGATACACACTGGTGATCTGCGAGGATTTTCCTGTATACACGCTCATATTCTGCGATGTATTCAAGCTTTTCTGCGCGCCTATACATGCTCTGTCCGAGTGTATCGGCTCTTTTCACCTCAAACAACAGCGGAAAAAGCGCTGTTCCTATGCGGCTCATGGCACGCCTTACATTGCGCTCCGTGATGGCCGGACGGTCATCATGCTCTTTTACGAGCTTACAGCAACAGTCTGTAGTCCTGTTATCAAACTTAAGGCGCCTGAGTATCTTTCTTGTCATATCAGCTCCCACAACAGGGTGCTTCTTGAAATGATTCTGGCCTTCCTCGTCTGTCGTAATGCACACAGGCTTTGCCACATCATGAAGCAGCATGGTAAGCCTTAGGATTTTGTCCGCTCGCACATGCTCCAAGGTATGAAGTGTATGCTCGCCGACACTGTACATATGATGCTTATTGTGCTGTGGTGTCTGCATCATCACATCGAACTCCGGCATGAATACCGCTGTGAGTCCAAGCTCATACAAATCTCTCATCATCTGCGGATGGTCTGATGTCAGAAGCTTCACAAGCTCCACCTGAATCCTCTCTGCACTGATCTTCTTAAGAGTTGGTGCGAGCTCCTCGATCGCAGCTTTCGTCTTTTCTTCGATCTGGTAGCCAAGCTGCGCAGAAAACCGTACTGCCCGCATGATCCGCAGAGCATCCTCTGAAAAACGCTCTCTGGGTTCTCCGACACAACGTATCACACCGTCTGCAATATCCTGCATTCCGCCGAAAATATCCACGAGCCCGTTCTGCTCATTATAGGCCATGGCATTGATTGTAAAATCTCTGCGGCGCAGATCTTCCTTCAGGCTTGCTGTAAAAGTCACTTCACTGGGATGTCTTCCATCCTTATAGTCCCCGTCGATCCGGTAGGTGGTGACTTCAAACCCTTCCTTATCCATCATAACGGTCACTGTTCCATGCTGGATTCCGGTATCTACCGTCCGCCGGAACAGCTCCTTGATCTCATAAGGAGAGGCAGATGTAGTGATATCCCAGTCATTTGGATTTCTTCCAAGTATCGAATCACGAATACAGCCGCCTACAGCATAAGCTTCGTAGCCGGCTTCCATAATCGTATCCAGTATCTCTTTCACCCTTTCAGGCAATTCGATCATGGTTGTATTCTGCATGATTCCTTCCTTCTTTTAGTAAGCCCTGCCCCAGTAAACCATCTTTTTGGCAGGCTTTCCACAATAAGCACATTTATCGGAGAGGCATTCCTGATGGAACGGCATACATCTGCTGGAAACGCTCATCTTTTCCTTGATCTCTTCCTCGCAGGCTCTCTCTCCACACCACATAGCCTTTACAAATCCTGATTTTTCAGCAAATAGCTTTTCAAATTCTTCTCTGTTTGTAGCTACATAGGTATGGCTTTCCAGATGCTTTCTTGCCTTTGCAAGCATATCTGCCTGTACCTGATCAAGAAGCTCACCTACTTTGCTCTCCAGCTCATCCAGTGCCACTTCGATCTTCTCGCCATTATCACGACGGCAGATCACGCACTTACCGGCCTCGATATCCTTCGGTCCGATCTCCACACGGAGCGGAATACCACGCATCTCCTGCTCGGAGAACTTCCATCCGGGACTCTTGTCAGAGTCATCTACCTTTACCTTGAAGCCCTTTAATCTGTCTCTCAGTTCATAAGCCTTGTCAAGAACACCTTCCTTTTTCTGCTGGATCGGAATGATCATAACCTGTGTCGGTGCGATCCTTGGAGGCAGCACCAGACCGGAATCATCTCCGTGTACCATGATGATCGCTCCGATAATTCTGGTAGACATTCCCCATGATGTCTGGTAAACATATTTCAGCTTGTTGTCTTTATCTGTAAACTGGATGCCAAAAGCCTTTGCGAAGCCGTCCCCAAAATTGTGGCTGGTTCCTGACTGCAGCGCCTTACCATCATGCATCAGTGCCTCAATGGTATAGGTAGCCTCTGCACCTGCAAATTTCTCCTTCTCTGTCTTACGGCCCTTAACAACCGGGATTGCCAGAACCTCCTCACAGAAATCAGCATATACATTCAGCATCTGCTCGGTTCTTGCTTCTGCTTCTTCTGCTGTTGCATGAGCAGTATGGCCTTCCTGCCAGAGAAATTCTCTGGAACGCAGGAAAGGTCTTGTCTCCTTTTCCCAGCGCACCACACTGCACCACTGGTTATAAACCTTGGGAAGATCTCTGTAGGAATGGATGTCTCCCTTATAAAAATCGCAGAATAGTGTTTCGGAAGTAGGTCTGACACACATTCTCTCCTGCAAAGGAGCCAGCCCGCCATGGGTAACCCAGGCAACCTCTGGAGCAAACCCTTCCACATGATCCTTTTCCTTATTTAACAGACTCTCCGGAATAAACATGGGCATATAGACATTCTCTACTCCGGTTGCCTTAAATCTTTCATCAAGCTGTCTCTGGATATTTTCCCAGATTGCATAACCTGCAGGCTTGATCACCATGCATCCCTTTACATTGGAATAATCGATCAGCTCCGCTTTCTTGACTACATCCGTATACCACTGGGCGAAATCTTCTTCCATGGAAGTGATCGCTTCTACCATTTTCTTGTCTGCCATTTTCTCTCTCCTTTTCTTTTTCTGAAAATAAACTGCTAATACGATCT
>ERZ859732.694-NODE-694-length-12811-cov-2.254939_pt1 | contig 12811 bp, 10 predicted proteins | sample MGYA00510123_ERZ859732 | MGnify/ENA primary metagenome ERZ859732 (study PRJEB30046, sample SAMN00715133) | human gut metagenome | study: EMG produced TPA metagenomics assembly of the A metagenome-wide association study of gut microbiota in type 2...
CATACATCACTTTCATCCGGAATATCTTTACCCACCTGAGAGAATCTTTCAAACAGCCTGGTTGCAAGATAAGTGTTGATTTCTTTTAGAGGAACAATGGCACTTGAAGCTCCAATTGATAAATATCCTACATAATATCCATAATATCTTTCTTGCTCTGCTGTTCGTTTCAACATTGGCAGATTATTCACATGTTGCTTCATAGTAAAAGTCCCAGGTGCACCTTTTACCAAAAATTCAAAAACATATTCGCTAGTAACTCTCATAGCATAATTATATGCATCTTCACGCACATTTCCATTGTTATCTAATGCTGATATAAGATGACAGAAATCAACAGGGTTTCTATTCCACTCTATAAGTTTCCCACCAGTATATTCTTGCATGAATTTACCATGATTATTTTCAAGATTCATACAATAATCAAGTTCCTGCATAGCAGCGTAGCCATTAACGCGAATGTACTTTTTAACCCTTTCTGTCCGAACATGTGATACGTTTACATCCGGCATAAAAAAATAACCACAAGTATAGGACTTCTTTTCGCCTTTTAAAATTTCTCGAACCATATAGCATACATCAAGGAATGTACCTGATCCTGTTCCTCCACCCATGCCAGAAAAAATATGAACAGCAACCTCTGGATTTTCTAGTCCTACTTTTGCATCTGAAATCATATTTTCAAGATTAGTCATAAAATCCGCAGCTCTTGTCATTAGCATAAATCTTCCCACCTGACGCACACCACCAGCTCCAGCTCCATCCAGCTCTGTTTGTTCTATATCGTCGGATACCCAATTATATTGCGTAAAAACATCACTTGCTTTTTTTATATCCTCTATTCTTATACCTGAACCAGCTAGTGTAAATGCTTCATCTTCACTGAGTGAAAGGGTTTTTATTGATTTCTTATTGTCAGATTCCTCTTCCTTGGAAGCATTTGCATTATCAGCGTCAACTCCGAGGAATCGTATATGTCTATATCTGGCAACGGTTGCATCTTCGCCACCATCAGGCTCGATTCGACTATATACCTGTGTCTTTATTTCTCTGATACAATCAACACCTGTACCGCCCAAGCCTATCAGAATTGATACCGTATTTTCCGCCTGCTTTGCCTGCTGCTTAAGGGATATAATTCCTCCCCCCATTGAAAGTGCTAAGTTGTTAATAATCGCCATCTTTGTATCCTCCTTGTGTTTTTATACATCTTTTGAAAAATTAAATTCATTTATTGAATGAAAGTTTTTTAAGTGAACTTTCAATTCTATTTTATATATCGCAACATTGTCACCATCTTCTCGATAGTCTGATATGCTTTTTCAATTATGGTTATACTCTTTTGAGCATTTAAAAGCATGACCGGTGAATAACACAGTTCGTCTTTCGCTATTCTCATAAAATCATCATCGTTGTATAACTCTCCTGTAATTATGAGCTCATAATCCGTATCTTCGTAGTAATCTTTATTACTAAGTCCGTCCCGAATCTCTGATATTTTTTGTATAAGCATGTCTTTTCTACTAAGAAGCCCTTTATGCTTATCTATACCGACATCTGCATCAGCTGACTCGCTTTGTTCTTTAAGTGTTTCAAATTCATTGACACAGGCAAGAGCCTCATCGGATACCCTGTGTAATTCACTTTCTAATTCAGTTTTTACGCATAACAAGCGTAATCGGTAACCATCTGTCACTGAGTAAATGCCATACTTGAGAACATCATCACACGTTTTTATACTTGCCTTAACGCTTTCACACATAATATGCGGCAAACGGTCAAGTTTATCTTCAAACAACGATACAGGTGTAAGTAATGGTAGTTTTCTCCAATCACTAAATTCTGTATCAAGTCCCGTGCTCTCATAACTATGTGCACCAATGAGTGGAACGTTGAAGTATTCTCTCTCTACCTCGTCCAACCCCATAAGTGAACAGATTGGGAATCCGGCTGCATATGTCAAGCACGATAGTCGATCTTTTGCTCCTGTTACAGCAATTTCTGTGTCAGAGTTAACTTGAATATATTCATCTGCAGCTATTTTTAATGATAAAGCACCAATCGGGGCCGACATTCTGCATAATGTTGCAATAGTCCCCTCATAAACTTTGTTGTCCTTATAAACTAGCGGTGCTGCCGACCTATGCAAATCACTTAACCAACCATTTTTTATTTTTTCCGCTATTTTATCTTTGTCGTTTGTGTCATAAACTATTTCAAGGAAGTTCTCAATAGTCTTATCCGCAAAATCATGGAATATGCCAGGTTCCTTGTTCTCCTTTTTCTCTCCAACGAAAAATCCAGTCACCGTCCGCGCAATTTGTACATCCGACTTCCATGACTTTTCATCATCTAAAAGCGCTTCAATTAACTGTCGAAAGACACTATTAGGCGAAACCTTTCGGAGTTCTCCCACCAATGCCTGTTGCATATTCGGATCATTGATGTCTATAAGGGATTTCTCGAAGCCCTTCACTTCATCAACAATAATCCCCTTTGCCAGTACTGATGAATTATCCTTGAAAGTTTGTCTTAAATTTTTGTATATTTGTGAAAGTACGCTATAGTATTTTGTACTTATTTCCCTAATCTGCAACCTAACACTATTTAACAAATCATCCATATACATATATGATTTTTCCAAATACCGTTGTTGCTCTATGTCATATACTTTATTCACATATGTCTTAAACCGGTCACTTTTATTGAAAATGTTGTGAGCATCCCAATCATTCTTAGCATCGTTTCGCGTATCTTCTTTTCCTTTTGTATACTTTCTCAAGCTGTTTAATTTTTCTGTATTTGTTGTAATAAGACCACTTATCACATTATCAATACTAAATTCATTAGCGCCATTCAAAATATTATATCCAAATACCGGTCCTCTATTTATATCTGTAATAACTGTATACATTATTCTTTTAACTTTACTGATCAACGATTCATTGTTTTTGGAATTCAACAAGCCATCTCTATTTTTTGCTAATATTCCCTCTTTTTCAGCGGTTTGACCCTGATAAAAATATACCATTTCCTGATCGCCATTTTTTTCCATTTGCTTTGCAGTACCATCCCATTGCGTATATGAGTTCTTTGCATCTCCCTGTAAAGTTGCATAGATTGCATCATATACTCTGCTCTGTATATCTTTGTCACTCTTATCTTCACCGAAAACGCCTACTGTAAAATTCCATACATCACTTTCATCCGGAATATCTTTACCCACCTGAGAGAATCTTTCAAACAACCTGGTTGCAAGATATGTATTTATCTCCTTTAAAGGAACAACCGCACTTGAGGCACCGATTGATAAATAATCTATAAAATATCCATATTTCTTGTCCTTCTCCAATTCACCACATATAACCTTTTCACTATCTAAATGTAATTTCACCGGTTTAACAAGAAATTCAAACACATACTCACTCGTCACCTTCATTGCATAGTTATATGCATCCTGACGAACATTTCCATTGTTATCCTGAGCTGATATTAGATGGCAATAATCAACTGGTGCGCGATCCCAACCTATTAACTTACCACCAGTATACTCCTGTCTAAATTTCCCATGATTTTTTTCAATATTCATACAATAATCAAGTTCTTGTAACGCTGCATAACCGTTCTGTTGAATATACTTTTTTGTATTGTTTGATTGAACATGAGCAACATTTACATCCGGTGTAAAAAAATATCCACACATTCCTGTGTTGCACTCAGTCTTCAATATTTCACGCAACATGTAACACACATCCAAGAATATACCTGAACCTGTTGCGCCACCCAATCCTGAAATGATATGAATTACAACTCGCGGATTACATAATCCACGTTTTGAATCTGCGATTACGTTTTGCACCCTAGCCATAAACTTGTCAGCATTCGCCATAATTAGAAATCTTCCATTTTGACGAAGACAGCCCGGTTCATAACCTATACCATCGGATAACCATGCATACTGTGTGTATACATCTCTGGCCTGCTTCACAGCTTTTAGCGTTATTCCTGAACCCGCCAATGCAAACATCTCACTCTCGAACAGAGGAAGGCAATTACACCTACTATCCTCGTCACCAATGGAATGAAACGACATTATATCACGATCAACTCCCAAAAAACGAATATGCTCGTATACAACTTTTCCATCATTAGTAATCAAATCTGGCTCTATTCGGTTATATACCTGTGTCTTTATCTCACGTAAGCAGTCAACACCAGTACCACCGAGACCTATGAATATATTTACAATATTCTCCTCCTGCTTGGCTTGTTGATTATATGAAATTATTCCACCACCTTGTGATAACGCAAGGCTTCTAATTAGTGCCATTTATTTCATCCTCCGTCTTGTGCTTTTTATATGAGCCTGTACAAAATCCTATTTCGGCCATGTATCACCATTGTCATAGCTATTACCCTGTCCATCCCAAGGATTCCCCCAAGATGAGTTGCCTGATGATTGTTTTGGCTCACCACCATACATATTCGCATCTCCGTAATCACCATCTAAGCCGTTAAACACTCCACCACCTTGCATGGAACCATAATCACCATTATTGTTCCCCCATGAATTCGATGAATCATTCCCAAAGAAATCCTGCTTGCGTGAAGAATATACCTTTGGTACAAAACTGATTGCAATCCAATCCGATATCTGCCCATCATTACTTACCTTTTTGTAAAGTCTAAGTTCCGAGCCATCTCCATTAATTTTCACTTTCTTAATCTTCTGATTTCCCATATACAATCCCGGCTTGATTATGAAATATATATAATCCTTACCCGTTGCCTGGAATCGCGTGCTTTTTCTAAGTCCCAAGTCATCGACTTTAAACTTGCTCAACTTTACATTTCCGCGTCTTCCCTCGCGTCGGTCACTCTTTTCTACGTCATTGACGCAGGTTTTTACTTCTATCGTTCCCTTAAATGAGATAATACTGTTGTTGTATACTATGATTCCGACTATGATCAGAACGATAAGAGCAATCACCGCCAGCACAATCACGGTTACAAGTCCTACATTGATACTGGTAATCACAAGTTCTACATCACAATACTCTCCCATGGAATCATACGCGCGAATCGTAAATGCTCCCTTGCTGAGACTATAATGTGTCAGCTCTATCTTGTTGTCACTGAAGGTATAGTCTTCCCCTTCCTCGAAAGAACTGGATTCTATCTCATAGTGAAGTTCTTTATCTTCTTTGTCCGTTGCAATGCCATCTACATCAAATTCAAACGTGTTGTCTCTGAATGGTATTACATATACCTTTTTTGTTATCTTATCTTTCACTGGTGTCGGTGCTGTGTTAGGCTCTGGTTCCGGCTCTACTGTTTCTGTCACGGTAACTGCTCCCAGTTCCTCTGATTCTTTTGACAGATAATTTCCTGTAAGAATCACTTTGAAGTAATATGTACCCGGCTCATAGTTCCTCTTGACAGAGAATTTTCCGCCTGTGACGTCCATCTGAATATCATCTTCTATAACATTTCTGTAAGAATCCATCACAACAAGGGACGCCTCATATCCGTTATACTGATTATCCTGCGTAGCTGTCTCTCCGTTTGATACCAAATTGGCATATATCTCTAATTCATCATCCGATGTAACGGAATGACCGATCTCATCTGCATTTGAACCGATTTGCACAGTCAAATCTGTGTTGTAAACCATATTGACTTTGACATTCGTACCTGGTATTCCGTTTGCCGTGAGTTTCCAGTTACCCTCCTGCACATCCGAAAACTTAACAATCGTATATGTATTTGATTTTACTATCGTAGAATCTACAACCGCGTTGTTCGGATTTGTGATCTGTACATTATCAACATCTCCATAAATTATGATGTTAACCTCTTCTACGCCAAATGCCGGAAGACTAAATTCTTTCTCAATCACTCCGTTTTCCGGGATTGTCTCATCTCCTATCTGTACCGTCGATGTTCCGTATATTGTTTCATAGAAAAGATTAAACGCATCCTTCAAGTCTGCCGCTGATGTAATCTCTTTGAATATACCGCCCGTCGCATCTGCAATCTGGCTCATCTCTGTAACATCTGCGTCTTTATTTGCATTAAGGCATACACTGTATACCTGTATATTATTCTCACGTGCTTTTTGGATTGCGTCAGCTTTTCTCTGAAGCGACTCCTCTGTTTCTGCGTCGGTACCCATCTCCGTGTTGCCATCACTTAAATACAAAATAACCGACGGCAGTTCTGTATCACCTTGTTCCGCAATCATATTCACGGCAGTCTCCAGTCCGGCTCCCGTATCTGTCCAGCCAGCCGGCGCAATGGATTTAAGTTTTTCCATAAAAGCATCCTTTGTGCTTTGATCGTCCGCAGATACGATATCCTCGCTTAGCTGTACGCCGTTAGAGAACACAACCCCACCTATGTTATTCCCACTCTCTGTAAGCAGGTTGATAAATAGCCCAATCGCTTCATACCTGTTACCATCAGGATCTGTATCTTCCATAGAACCACTGGAATCAAGAACAACTACCACGTTGTACTTGTTAATTGTAGCTTGATTGTCTGCCTTTACCGAGAACCCCACTGCATACAAACATATGCAAAGCGCTGCTGCGAAGCAAAGTGATATACTGATTCGTTTGATCTTTTTTGCACCTGTATTCTTCATGTCTCTATCCTCCGTTTTTAGATCCTCGCCATCTACGGCTTAGGTTTATATACAATAATGTCAGCCCGTTTCGCTCACATTAATAATTTTCAATTATCATACAATATCTGTCCCTCATTCGTAGTCGCATCGTATACTCCTTGCCTCAACCATTCCGAAGAGTATTCTTCATTATCGTCATTCCATGACAACGTATATCTCGCGCCACCAATATTCATATACATCGCACCCGATGCATCTTCCATTGTCTCTATACCGTCTCCAATCCGTATCTGCTTTCTTTTTCTGAAGTTGCCAAATCAATCCACCTTCACATCTAACCTAAAATTTTATCAGCCGCGTCTACACCTGCCGGCTTTATAATCCCTTTTACCTGTATCTTTTTTTTTGCTTGCAACAGAACCATTTATCAAAACTCCTATATTGCTCATCAAAATGGTTCTGCCGCTTGCCTTGCCACACTCTTTCACGCAATAATTCCTAACACACTAGCAAATAAAATCTAATACTTACTTTCTCGTGAAATAGCCGCTACACCCAGATGAACTCTCCCATGGATAGTAGTATGCATGATTTCTGGTGCACCAAATCTTGCCACTACTGTCTTTCTCTCCCGGATCGGACCATCCACAAGCCTTGCAGTCATATGCGCAGCATGTTCCTTCCGGCAACTTTACGTTAGCTTTGACTTCTTTCATCTTTGTGTTCCTCCTTATCATTGGATTTATTTAAACCAGATGTACGTAACATCTGTTTAAATCAAGGTTATCTCTTCTGCCGTGACATCTCCACACCTGTCAACCATATACATGATGAACTTTGCCTTGTTACCTATAACGACTAACGGAAATAATATTCTTTCCATATCATTTGCCTTCATAATATCTTGGGCATATACTATGTCTGCATATGACAACGCAGGTTGCTTTTCTTCATGGCTGTGTACTACACCTACAAATTGTATGTCTTGCTTTTCCCATTCTGATATGACTCTATTTACATTATCTGTGTCCGGTTTATATGTATTACTGTCACACTTACCAGAACTATCAAAATAATATGCGCATATGATTCCGTCTTTTATTCCTAACACACCGCCCGTTTCCGGCAACACACTGCCGATGGTGGCTATGATTTGACCATATATATCTTTTAGTATGTTCATTTTGTTAAAATGTCATTGCCTTGATTCTGTTAAGCTAATACCACTCTCTCCCTTTTATTCTGCCTGCATATCCATTTTGTGCTGTCCATACAATCAATACCTCCACTCCTCTACCCCTATTCCAATAATATTTCCAATAATATTTTACAATAACTGACGCTTGAGTTCCTCTCGGTCCTTTATTGCATTTTTTTCGGATGCGTTCAGAAACTTTATCTCCTATCAATTTTGAAACAGCTACTCGTTCCAACTCTGCTAAATCTCTGAATTTATAGGGTTCCCTTGAAATATCAATTCCACATATATCTCTTGCTCCTATATAAAAGCTGAATCCCGTAGAGATTTCTTCTTCTTGTCTTAATTCTCTTCTCTCCCTACTACACCAATCAATCTTTGTATTTACATTGTCCATAAGCTTGTCGCTTATTTGAGCAATAATCTTTTTTATAAGACGATTATGTTCAAATTTTCTTTCCATTTCATAAATTTGTGCTTCTTTCAACTTTACTTCAGTGTCAACATTTTTTGCATACCCAGCAGCACAAAGTTCCAAGCTCAATCCATTCATTTGATTTCCTCCACTTCAATTTTATTTAACTTGCTTATTATCTGCTTATCGCAAATAATCCAAATTAACATATTTTGTTTTTACTGTCTTCCCACCATTTCCTCTGCTTATCAAAACAGCTCCATCTCCAAGCTGTGAAAACTCTTGCGGTGTCACCCGATAAAATAGCTCCTCATGCATATCCCTTGACGTGTCATATCCGCCCATGATTCTGAATGCTTCTCTGTGACTTCCGGTATGAGTGGTAGTAAATTGTCTCATATATTGTCCAAGCGCTCTTGAGTATACCTCTGCCACATTGAGATTAGGCGTATTCATAATGATAGTGTTTTCCATCTTTCCCAAAGAGTTCAACTTATCATTCTCATCATCAAATATCCCAGCTATACTGTCACAAGTAATAACCGTTGATATCGGCAATGAATACTGGCGAAGTATCTCTTTGTTCATAGTACTGTTTGCAACCATGACAGAATCCAAAACCAATAAAAATTCCAATCCATCATCTATCATTGAACGAATCTCTGTTGCCAAGTAATTTAATACCCCTACATTTGATGGAACCCTAACAGTTAGTATCGCTCTGTGTTTGACAGCCTCTGTCATACTCACGTCTGACGCTTCGTCCAAGTTCTTCTTGCGTCTCCAAATTCTACTTTCAAGATGTCCGGCAAAAGCATTCACATCAGCTCGAACTTGCAAATACAAGTTATTATTCTGAAGGAATGAAGCAAGAATATTTCTAACTTCATCCTGTGGCAGCTTCTGCATAGCTGTCTTCTCCAATGTCTGTATGTCCATATTGCAGAGATAGAGAAGTCCATCCAGATCAACCGCTTCACCATTTGCTTTCAATATCATCATGTACTTTCTCAGTATCTCGGCGCACATATGCTGTTGCATATAAGATGGATTCTCTGCCGGCATTTGTGGATATATGGCTTCAACAGCTCTGTCTACGCCCATTCCATACAACGGTTCATACAAAAGATTCGTGTTATCAACATTACAATTCATCACGCGAACACCATTTCGTGCACATCCGTTAAATATTTCAGGGAAATAGCCGCGAAACTTTTTTATCTCTCCGACAAGCGTTCCGTTATTATGAATAACAACAACTCCCATTCTTCCATAGCATCTGGCTATGGTTCCCATAACAATCATATTTCGAATGTCTTTATCACCGCCATAAACTGCAAAATTCTCCGGTGTATCAAAACTAGGTATCCAATATGAAATTTTTTCAGCCTTGCTTTCTATTATGTCGCGATTGAAAGCATTCCTTTTTTCTGCATCTGTATTCCTATTAAACAGTCCCATATTGTACGCTCATCTCCTACCTGTCTTTATACTCCGTAAATTGAAACAAAAACGGGTTTTCGTTGTCAGCCAGTCCTATCACCGCTTCACCTATATTCAACGAACTCTGATCCCATGTTTCAACCGCATACCCTTCACGTTCTCGCTTTTCAATAACTCCATCAATTCCTGTGTAATGATACCCAACTACGTTTGTCCCAAAAAGTTTTGACACATATTCTCTCGACTCGTTGTCGGATGTATGAAATGCAAACAGTGTCGAAAACCCTCCGGCTATTACCTTACCTTTTGCTTCACCATAAATGTCGTATAACTGATTTATACTTTGCAAGCCGGCTATAACCTTTACACCTTTGCCTCTTCCGAAGTTAAGCGCATCGTCCATATGCTTCAGCTTTGGCAAAAGTTTCAACTCATCTAATATCATGTATACGTTTCCGCCTTCACTATCGCTTCTTCCCAATGCTTCTTTGAGTGCCAGGTCAACAAGCAATCTGTAAATCGGTGTAAGAGTCTCTCCTGTCATCAAGTCATATTCTATAAAAATTGCTCGCCCTTGTTTTTTTCTTACACTATCTCTCATGGAAAATCTTCCATGCATGTCATTGTCATTAAAAACGCCGATAAACAAGTCATACAGCATACTCTTTAACTCACCAAGGACTCCTAATGCCTGATTTGAAGTTCCATCGCCCAGATATGACATAACGCCTTTCATATCAGAGTATTTGTTGAACATTTTTTCATAATCACTGCCATTCGCATTTAGCAAAAAGTCAGTTAGGCTTTTGTTGTTAAGCTTTCTAAGTCCATCCGCCGGATTATTAACCGCCTCTCTTATAAAATATATTAATGCATGCGCAAAAATATCTCGTGCTGCGTTAGAGAAAAACGGTTGTGAAGACGAACCTCTGTCTTCAAACAGCGAAGCTGCAATCTCACGGGCGTTTACCTCGTAATCTTCCGGATTCTCTCCGTCAGCAAGTACCTCATCATATATATTCCAGCGTTGGCTCTTTTCTCTGTATTCCTTACTGTTTCCCAGTATCAAGTCCATATCTTTTCCGAAGCCTTCATAAAAATCTCCTTTTGTGTCGAATACAATAAACACATCATTTGTCGATGCCTTCTCCCTAAGCTGTGTCATGGTCAGTTTAAATACATTAGTTTTCCCCGAACCTGCACCCCCAAGCAACAATAAGTGTCGAGAAAGCATACTATAATTCAAAGAAAAATGAACTTGCTTCGGATATGTTCTATCCCAGTAATTGACAACAGCATTATCCATGTCATTTTTATATGCATCTAACAGTTCATTTCCAAATATAACCTTTGAATTTTCCATGTAGCACTCATCTCCTGCCTACGGTCGAAATATCTTATAAAGCAACACAAGTAAAATACACAAAACAATCAACAGTAATCCCAGCGAGGGAAAAATATTACAAAGCAATACAAGCAAGCATATGATACCCAGGAATATAGATCTCGTTCGCCAGTGCATTCTCCTTCCAAATGTAAAGTAGAATACAAGCCATACGATTCCTACGTATACAAGATATGCAATAATTGCCGCCGCAACATTCTCGATTCCGTTGTTTAACTCTCTTATTGCCAAACCATTATTCATAACGATTGCCACAATAACGGCAACCATAGCAACTACACCCATGAAAATCCATACAGCTAACGGCACATCTTTCAAACTAAAGTTTGATTTTCTTCTTGATGAATGAGTCTCCGTAGGTAAATCTTCAAATTTCTTCCAACCACTGGTTCTGCGATTGCTTTTGCCATAAGAATCTGAGTGTGTATCATTGCTATATGATGAATACGAATCATCTTTGCCGTACTCATCGTAAGAATAATTGCTGCTATTATAATTGTCATAATCATGGCTACCATAGTCACTTGAAGTATTATAGGAATCATAACTTGAGTCACTATCGCCCCAAATACTATTCCTGCTCTCGTTTCCACTGTAGCCGGTATCATCGCTCGTATCAGTATCCCAGATACTTCTATTTCTCAAGTCAATGCCTCCAATCACATTTCGTAGTTATTATTCTTGCTCTCCGACTGAGAGTTATCTGTCTGAGCGTTTTCTTTTTCTGTCCAGCCCATAGATTCATTCACCATGTGGTTGTCTGTCTCCAACTCAGATATATGATATTCATATTCTCCCTTTTGTGCCTCCAGTTCACAGATCTTTTGGTTTTGTTCCTGGCAAAAGCTGTCATTCAAAGTATCTCTGATGCCATAATTATGAGCACATATATACTCGTTCTGTTGAGCTTTTAAATCAGCGAGTTCTGTATCGGTTGCTAACTTAGCATCACTTAAACGGTCTACGCACTCTTCATTCTTGCTTAGAATGCTCTTTGCAGCCCTTTCATCATGATTTCCAAACTCAAATTGTTCATATTCACTATGCAACCTATCTGCATATGCCAACGAGCTTTGATATCCGGTCTCCTTGATATCTGCCTCTGCGGCAATGCTATTGTCTCTAACTCTCCTATTATCTGAGTCTATATAAGCGTCCGCAGCTTCTTTTTCGCTGTCACTAATTACACCAAGTTTATTTGCTGCGTCCACTTGCTCATGTTCCAAGGTGTTGCAATATCCTTCAGATGTTGTCAACGTCTCATTTACTTCACTGAAGTGTTCCAATCTTCCATCTATGTACTCTTGATACTCAGGTGTATCTTGCATTCCTTCGCTATGGCTGATTACAAACTCTGCCGCAACATTATTGCTGTCCATCTCAATATTTTGAACATTATATCCATCACCGCTGCTATAGTATGCCGGACCAATTTGAGCCTTAATAAGCGCCCTCTCTCCATTACTGTATTGAGAGTTCAGATCCACAGCCTGTCCCTGAAGTGCATGGTTCTCCTCATGAATAACGGTATCCATCGCCTCATAAGGATTGTCACAAAGATCAAGGTTTACCGATACGACATTCGTGCCATAATTGTATCCACCATATAGTGCAGGATCTGTCTCAGACACAAATGTAGGTGGGTTATATATATTTACAGACTCCGCATAGCTATTCCCTAACTCCTGAAGCAAGCCTAATTTTTCTTGATCTGTAAGGCTT
>ERZ859732.695-NODE-695-length-12802-cov-3.648309_pt1 | contig 12802 bp, 10 predicted proteins | sample MGYA00510123_ERZ859732 | MGnify/ENA primary metagenome ERZ859732 (study PRJEB30046, sample SAMN00715133) | human gut metagenome | study: EMG produced TPA metagenomics assembly of the A metagenome-wide association study of gut microbiota in type 2...
ATGAGATCCACTTCGACACGTATCGTTCCGTTCGCTTATGGCTATCATTCTGTCTTTGCTGATATCAGCGATATTCGGAGAATATTTTATCAAGTTACTCAAGCGGAAACAAATTACGGAAACGCAGCGTGATGCTTCGATTGACCCGTTTAATGTAAATAAAATCGGAGTTCCTACAATGGGAGGAATTATCATTATAGTCGCCATTCTTATTCCTTGCCTTTTGCTGGGTAAGCTGCACAATATATACATGATATTGATGCTGATAACTACGATATGGTTAGGCAGTCTAGGATTTGCCGACGACTATATCAAGGTCTTCCGCAAAGACAAAGAAGGACTTCACGGAAAGTTTAAGATCATCGGGCAGGTAGGACTTGGTCTGATTGTCGGTCTGACGCTTTACCTCAGTCCTAATGTAGTAATCCGCGAAAACGTCGAAATCCAGAAAGACGGACATGTAGTTGATGTGGTACACAAAAGTCAAGACGAAAAATCGACAAAAACTACAATTCCTTTCTTTAAGAACAACAACCTGGATTATGCAGACTTTGTAGGTTTTATGGGAGAAAGTGCACAGTCTGCTGGATGGATTGTTTTTGTACTAGTTACTATTTTTGTAGTAACCGCTGTATCCAACGGAGCAAACCTGAACGACGGTATGGATGGCATGGCCGCAGGAAACTCGGCTATCATCGGAGTTACGCTGGGAATACTGGCTTACGTGTCCAGTCACATAGAGTATGCCAGCTACCTGAACATCATGTACATCCCGCAATCGGAAGAGCTTGTGGTGTTCATGTGTGCCTTCATCGGATCGCTCATCGGCTTCCTGTGGTACAACGCCTATCCAGCCCAGGTGTTCATGGGCGACACAGGCTCGCTGACCATCGGCGGCATCATCGCCGTGTCGGCAATAATAATCCACAAAGAGCTGATGCTCCCCATCCTCTGCGGCATCTTCTTCGTAGAGAGCCTCAGCGTCATTCTGCAAGTCTACTACTTTAAGCTCGGCAAGCGCCGTGGCGTGAAGCAGCGCATCTTCAAGCGCACACCTATCCATGACAACTTCCGCACACAGCAGTGTCAGCTCGACCCAGAGTGTAAATATCTCATCCGCAAGCCTGAGGGAGCCATCCACGAGTCGAAGATCACCATACGCTTCTGGATTATCACCATCATTCTGGCTGCCATGACTATCATCACGCTGAAGATAAGATAAAAAGCTGACGGCGAGGCAAAAAGCGAAAGACGAAGCTAAGACCAAAGCAAAGCTAAGGTCAAGACCAAAGCTAAAGCTAAGGTTAAGGTCAAGCCAAAGAAAAGGCTAAAAGCTGAAGCCAAAGAAAAGCCGAAACCAAGAAACAAAAGCAATTGTAAAACAACAAAACATAAATCCCGAGCACCTCCCCCACGGGAGAGGCCACAAGGGGCTTTCCATTATGAAAAAGATTGTAATATTGGGTGCTGGCGAGAGCGGTGCAGGTGCCGCCGTGCTGGCCAAGAAAGAAGGATTCGACGTGTTCGTGAGCGACATGTCAGCAATAAAGGACAAATATAAGAAGATGCTCGACGACCACAACATAGAGTGGGAGGAGAAGCACCACAGCGAGGAGCGCATCCTCGCTGCCGACGAGATCATAAAGAGTCCGGGCATACCCAAGGAGGCACCTATGATTCAGAAAGCCATGGCCAAGGGCATCAACATCATCAGCGAGATCGAGTTTGCAGGCCGTTACACCGACGCCAAGATGGTGTGCATAACGGGCAGCAACGGAAAGACCACGACCACCTCGCTCATCTACCACATCTTCAAGAAGGCGGGCATAGACGCCGGTCTGGCTGGCAACATCGGCAACTCGCTCGCCCTCCAGGTGGCAGAGCAGCCCCACAAGGTCTACATCATCGAGCTCAGCTCGTTCCAGCTCGACAACATGTACAATTTCAAGGCCGACATCGCCATCTTGCTCAACATCACCCCCGACCACCTCGACCGTTACGACTTCTGCATGCAACACTACGTCGATGCCAAGTTCCGCATCATTCAGAACATGACGGCAGACGATGCCTTCATCTATTGGAACGACGACCCCATCATTCGTCGCGAACTGCCAAAATATGACATCAAGGCCCGTCAGCTGCCGTTTGCCGAGAACATGGAAGAGGGCTGCGAGGGTGCCATCGTCGACGGCATGTACAAATTGCTCGCCCCCACCCTCTTCGAGCTGAAGCGTGAGGAGTTGTCGCTCGCAGGAAAGCACAACATCTACAACCAGTTGGCTGCCGGCTTGGCTGCCAACGTCTACGGCATCAGCCACGACGCCATAGCAGCCGGACTGGAAGATTTCCCCGGTGTGGAGCACCGTCTGGAGAAGGTGGCAACAGTAGACAGCGTGCGTTACATCAACGACTCGAAAGCCACCAACGTCGACGCTTGCTGGTATGCCCTGGAAAGCATGACAACCCCCACGGTCCTCATCATCGGAGGCAAGGACAAGGGCAACGACTATAACGAGATTAAGGAGATGGTGCAGAAGAAATGCTCAGCCCTCGTTTATCTCGGTGCCGACAACACCAAGCTCCACAACTTCTTCGACCAGCTCGGCCTGCCCGTGCGCGACACCCACTCGATGAACGATTGTGTGGCCGCTTGCCGCGAGTTGGCAAAGTCCGGCGACACCGTGCTGCTCAGTCCCTGTTGCGCCAGCTTCGACCTGTTCAAGAACATGGAAGACCGTGGAGAACAGTTTAAGAAGCTCGTAAGAGACATGAAAGAATAGACACATGAACAAAACTCTAAACAACATTTTCAAAGGCGACAAGGTCATCTGGATGGTGTTCCTGTTCCTCTGCATCATCAGCGTCATCGAGGTCTATTCGGCCTCGTCGCAGCTGACCTACAACAGCAACTACATGGCGCCGGTGCTCAAGCATGTGGGGTTGCTGATCGTGGGTCTGTTCTGCATGATCGTGACGATGAACATACCGTGCCGCTATTTCAAGGTGGCCCTACCCTTCCTCCTGGCCTTCTCCATAGCCACCCTGGTGGGCGTGTTCTTCATGGGAGCTGTAAACGACGGCCACCGATGGATCAAGATTATGGGCATACAGTTTCAGCCGTCGGAGATAGCCAAGGGCACCTATGTGCTCGCCACGGCACAGATCCTCAGTGCCATGCAGACTGGACGTGGAGCCGACAAGAACGCGTTCAGGTATATCTTGTTCATCGGCATGCTCATCGTGCCCCTGATCTTCTTCGAGAACCTGTCCACGGCAGCGCTCCTCTGCCTCGTCATCTGCATGATGATGATCATCGGCCGCGTGCCTTTCTCACAGATAGGCAAGCTGCTCGGCATCGTGGCGCTCGTCGTGGGTCTCGCCTTCATGTCGATCATGTGCTTCGGCAAGGACGAGAAGAAGCTGCCTGAAGGCAAGCAGAAAGTGGAGATCGTGCAGGCTGGCAAGGGGGAAAAGGGCGAGTCGAAAGGCAGGAACAGCGGTGTGCTGCACCGTCTGGACACATGGAAGTCGCGCATCGACAAATTCATCGACAACAAGGATGTGAAACCAGAAGATGTTGACATCATCAACGACGACGCGCAGCGCTCACATGCCAACATCGCCATCGTGTCGTCAGGAATAACAGGCAAGGGACCGGGCAACTCGGAGGAGCGCGACTTCCTCTCGCAGGCGTTCTCCGACTTTATCTATGCCATCATCATTGAGGAGATGGGGCTGCCAGGCGCCATCTTCGTGTCGCTGCTTTACATCATCCTGCTCTTCAGGGCGGGCATCATAGCCAACAGGTGCGAGAACAATTTCCCCGCCTATCTTGCCATGGGCCTGGCACTCATGCTCGTGTCACAGGCTCTCTTCAACATGTGCGTGGCTGTGGGTCTGGCACCCATCACGGGCCAGCCGCTACCACTCATCAGTAAAGGCGGAACGTCAACCATCATCAACTGCATGTATCTCGGAGCCATCCTGAGCATCAGCCGAACGGCACAGAAACGCTCCGACCTCATGACAAACAACACGCCGACAACGACAGCAGCCGTGCAGCCAGCGTGACGACAAAGAAACAAAAACGAGGCGTTGGCAGGTAGGCAAATGGCTTTAGCTACACCTTATATATAATAAGAAGAGACAAAAAGGAAAAAATTATTTTGTCTTTCACGTTATTTGCACTAACTTTGCATAAGTTAGGCGGCACTCGGCAATTTGAAAACAAGTTTTCAAGATAACGGAAACCTGTTTTCATAAGAAGAGTTGCCATTACACGATAAAAGAACAATAAAGAAAAGATGGACAAGGAACTTAGAATTATTGTCAGCGGTGGCGGCACGGGAGGTCACATTTTTCCTGCCGTGTCAATAGCCAACGCCATCAAGGCAAAACGCCCCGACGCACAGATACTGTTCGTAGGAGCCCAGGGACGTATGGAGATGCAACGTGTGCCTGCTGCAGGCTACGAGATTATCGGTCTGCCCGTAAGGGGATTTATACGTCCCTTGTGGTCGCCTCGCAACATCGGCGTGGCTCTCGACTTTCTGAAGAGCAAACGCATGGTGCGCAAGACCATCAAAGAGTTTAAGCCCGATGTGGCTGTGGGCGTTGGCGGCTATGCCAGCGGCGCCACCCTCGACGCGGCAAGCGCCATGGGCATTCCTTGTCTCATACAAGAACAAAACTCTTATGCCGGCGTCACCAACAAGATGCTGGCAAAGAAGGCATCAAAGATATGCGTGGCATACGACGGCATGGAACGCTTCTTCCCCGCCGACAAGATCATAAAGACCGGCAACCCCGTGCGTCAGGCTCTCCTTGAGACCACAGTCTCACGCGAGGAAGCCATCAAGAGCTTCGGCCTCGACCCCTCGAAAAAGACCATCTTGCTCGTGGGAGGCAGTCTGGGCGCACGAACCGTCAACGAGAGTGTGCTCCAACACCTCGACATCGTCGAGAACAGCGGTGTGCAGTTTATCTGGCAGACAGGCAAATATTACAGCGCCGCCATTGCCGAGAAGATGAAAGACCACAAGGCGTTGCCCATGCTTAAGGTCATGGACTTCATCTCCGACATGGGTGCCGCCTACAAGGCTGCCGACCTCGTGATCAGCCGCGCCGGCGCCAGCTCCATCAGCGAGTTCTGCCTCATAGGCAAGCCCGTCATCCTCGTGCCGTCGCCCAACGTGGCTGAGGACCACCAGACAAAGAACGCCATGGCGCTCGTCAACAAAGACGCTGCCCTCTACATCAAAGATGCCGACGCACCCGACACGCTGCTCGAGACAGCCGTGAAGACGGTGAAAGACAGCGAACTGCTCACACAGCTCGCCACCAACATCAAGAAGCTTGGCAAGCCCGCCTCTGCCGACATCATTGCCGATGAGGTGTTGAAGCTGGCTGGAAAATAAAGCGGAAAGCCAAAAGCGCTTCACAACCCACACAGCTCTGAGAAGGAGAGAACGGTGAACAGAAGGAATTAATGAACAGGAGAACCAAAGAAAAAGAGTAAAGAGAAACAACAATGGAACTCAAAGACATCAAGTCAGTATATTTTGTCGGTGCCGGCGGCATCGGCATGAGCGCTATAGCTCGCTATTTTATAAGAAAAGGTCTCGTGGTGGCAGGTTACGACAAGACACCGTCAGACCTCACTCACCAGCTGGAGAAAGAGGGCATGCTCATCCACTATGAAGAGAACGTGGACGAGATACCCCACGCATGCCGCGACCCCAAGTCGTGCCTCGTTATCTACACACCTGCCATTCCCAAAGAGCACAAAGAGCTTGTGTTCTTCAACGAAGGCGGGTTCAACGTAGAGAAGCGTGCACAGGTGCTCGGCACGCTCACACGCACACACAAAGGTCTGTGCGTGGCTGGCACACACGGCAAGACCTCTACATCGACCATGTGCGCACACATCATGCACCAAAGCCATATCGACTGCAACGCCTTCCTCGGCGGCATATCAAAAAATTATGGCACCAACTACATCCTCTCTGACCATAGCGACTATGTGGTGATAGAAGCCGACGAGTTTGACCGCTCTTTCCATTGGCTGCGCCCCTGGATGACCGTCATCACCGCTACCGACCCCGACCACCTCGACATCTATGGCACCAAGGAGGCTTATCTTGAGAGCTTCCGCCATTACACCACGCTCATCCAGCCGGGCGGAGCACTCATCATCCACAAGAACCTGGAGATGAAAGCCGACGTGCAGCCGGGAGTGAAGGTCTACGAGTATAGCCGCGACGAAGGCGACTTCCACGCCGAGAACATCATCATCGACAACGGCGAGATAACCTTCGATTTCGTCTCACCCATAGAGACGGTCAAAGGCATTGAGCTTGGACAGCCCGTGCCCATCAACATCGACAACAGCATAGCAGCCATGGCCATGGCACAGCTCAACGGATGCACAGCCGAGGAGCTTCGCTACGGCATGAAGACATATCACGGCGTGGTGCGCCGCTTCGACTTCAAGATCAAGAACAAGAAGCATGTGTTCCTGTCCGACTATGCCCACCACCCCAAGGAGATCTACCAGAGCGCAAAGAGCCTGCGCGAACTGTATAAGGACCGCAAGATCACAGCCATCTTCCAGCCACACCTCTACACCCGCACACGCGACTTCTACAACGATTTCGCCGACGCGCTCAGTCAGCTCGACGAGGTCATTCTTTGCGACATCTACCCCGCACGCGAGCAACCCATCCCCGGCGTCACCAGCAAGCTCATCTACGACAACCTCAAGCCAGGCGTAGAAAAAAGCCTCATCAGCAAGGACGACGTGCTCGACCTCGTGAAGAAGCGCGACTTCGACGTGCTTGTGGTGCTCGGTGCCGGTGACCTCGACAACCTCTGCCCGCAGATAACGAAGATCATCGAAAGCAAGGAGCAGAGCGAGGCGTAACATGCTGTGAAGGCGCGGCAAGCCCACAAAGACACGAGCTGCCCACAAAGGCACAAGCTGTCTACAAAGGCTCGCCCCGCCCCGACAGCCTGGCATGCTGAAGACGACACAAGGCTAAAAACAAGACAAGACAAAAAACCACAAAGGTTTTATAACAACAAAGCATCAAGAAAGAAACGTGAGAATCAACTGGAAGAAATCGCTGCTCGTCACCGTAGACATCGTGCTCGCTGTCTACCTGTTATGTGCGTTCACCGTGTTCAACAAACCCGATGAAACGGCACGGGTATGCACCAAAGCCAAGATCGTGGTGGCAGACGAGAGCTCCAACGGATTCATCAACGCCAACGAGATAACGAAACGTCTGAAGAGCGCCGGCCTCTACCCTCTCGGCAAACTGATGCGCGACATCAACGCGCGAGAGATCGAGGAGAAGCTGAAGAAGAGTCCGTTTGTCAAGACAGCCCAATGTTACAAGACCGAAGACGGCGAGGTGAACGTGAGCATAACGCAGCTGCTGCCCGTGATAAGAGTGAAGGCCGACAACGGCGACGACTATTATCTTGACGACAAAGACTGCATCATGCCCAACTCGCTCTACACCAGCGACCTCATCATCGCCACGGGCAACATACCGCGTTGGTTCGCACGCCGTTACATCTCGCCCTTGGGCAAGGCCATCATGGGCAACGACATGTGGAAGAACCTCGTGGTGCAGGTCAACGTTCTGCCCGACCGCAGCATAGAGATCGTGCCACGCGTCGGCGACCACATCGTTCACCTCGGCACACTGCCCGAAGCCAACAGCAAGGAGAAGCGTCAAGAGCTCATAAACCAGTTTGTCGACCGCAAGCTCACACGCTTGGAGAAGTTCTACAAATATGGCCTCGCTCAGGCAGGCTGGAACAAATATTCTTACATCGACATCGAGTTTGACAACCAGATCATCTGCCGCAAGACGAAAGAGACAGCCCTTGCCGACAAGGCCGCTCTCATGGCCATTGACCGTGCACCCTCGTCTGTGCAAAAGCAGATCGAGGAGCAGCAGGCCACCATGCTCACCGAGAGCAAGCCGCGCAACGTCATTCCTGCACCTGCCAACGGCCAGCAGCCCGCAGAGGCCAAGAAAACAGATGCAAAGAAGGCTAACGTGAAGAAGGCTGACAGCAAGAAGACGGAAGCCAAAACCAAGGAAGAGAAAAAGGCCGAGGAGAAAAAGGCTAAGGCTGAAGCAAAGAAAGCCAAAGCTGAAGCCAAGAAAGCCAAGGCTGAAGCCAAGAAAGCCAAGGCTGAAGCCAAACGATTAAAGAAACAAAAAGAGGAACAGGAGAAAAAAGCTGAAAAGAAAAAAGCTGACAAAGCCAAGGCTGACAAAGCCGACAAAGCAAAAGCAAAGAAAGCCAAAGCATAAAAAGGAGAGCCAAAGCACGGCAAAAGAAGCCAAAACCATAAAGAGCTGAAGCACGAAGGCGTTTCTCTAAACAGAAGCCAACGCCCTACCTCTAAAAAGACAAGAACAATAGAAACAAGAACAAGATACACATAAGATAGACAACCGTATGACTAAGGAATTCATTATAGCAATAGAACTGGGGTCATCAAAAATGACCGGTATAGCAGGACAGAAAAATCTTGACGGCAGCATAACCATCCTTGCTGTTGCCAAGGAAGATTCCACCTCATGCATACGCAAAGGCGTGGTCTACAACCTTGAGAAGACCACAATAGCCCTTACCAACCTGGTGAAGAAGCTCAAGAACATGCTCAAGACAGAGATCGCGAAGGTGTATGTGGGCGTAGGCGGACAGAGCCTGCGCGGCATCAAGAACACCATCGTCAGGGAGATGCCTCAGAGCGCGGTCATAACCCAAGATGTGGTAGACAGCATTCTCGACTCTAACCGCGCCATGACCTACCCCGAGCAGGAGATCCTGGATGCGGCGATACAAGAATATAAGGTAGATGCGCAATATCAGATAGACCCTGTGGGCATACAGTGTCACCGTCTGGAGGGCAACTTCCTCAACATCCTGTGGCGCGCACAGTTTTACCGCAACCTCAAGAAATGTCTTGAGAACGCCAACATTCATGTGGCAGAGATGTACCTCTCGCCCATGGTGCTTGCCGACAACGTGCTCACCGACGCTGAGCGCCGCGCTGGCTGTGTGCTCGTAGACCTCGGTGCCGAGACAACCACCGTGGCTGTCTATTGCCGCAACATTCTGCGTCATCTCGCCGTCATACCTCTCGGCTCCGACAACATAACAAAGGACATCGAGACCTTGCAGGTGGAGGCAAAGGTGGCAGAGCAGCTCAAGCTCAAGTATGGCACAGCCTATACCGAGAACCCCGAGGAGGAGAACCTCAAGATACGCATCGACGCCGACCGCACCATCGACAGCAACAAGCTGGCCGAGATTGTCGAGGCACGCACCGAAGAGATTATCGAGAACGTGTGGTACCAGGTGCCCCCCGAGTATAACGACAAGCTGCTGGGCGGCATCATCCTGACAGGTGGCGGCTCAAACCTCAAGAACATAGAGCAGGCGTTCCGTCGCTTCACACACATCGACAAGATACACACCGCCAAGTTTGTGAACCTCAGCATCAACACCAACATCCCCGACCTCATACCTCACGACGGCACGATGAACACCATCCTCAGCATCCTCGCCAAGGGCGATGAAAACTGTGCCGGCAGCGACATCAACAGCGACCTCTTCGGCAACATAGACAACGCCGCAGCAACAGGACGCACAGCTCCCGGCATCGTGAGCAACGAGGAGCAGAAGCGCAAGGCCGAAGAAGAGGCACGCATAAAGAAAGAGGAGGAAGAACGCCTCGAACGCGAGAAGAAGGAAGAAGAGGAGCGTCTGGCCAAAGAGAAAGAGGAGGAAGAGCGCCGCAAGAAATCGCCTGCCAACAAGCTGTGGGGCTGGGTGAAGAAGTTTGGACAGACCATCGTTCAGGCTGACAACGAAAACATGTAATGAGCATATCGAAGCGTGCTGATGAGCATGTCGAAGCGTGCCTGAAGCATGCTGAAAAGAAGTGAAAACAGAGAAAAAACAACCTGCATATATTTCTATGGAAGAGCAAAATAAGTGCAACACACCAAACATCCTCGATTTTGGTGAGCCACACAAGGAAAACTGTATAATTAAGGTAATAGGTGTTGGTGGCGGCGGAGGCAACGCCGTCAACCACATGTATAAGGAAGGCATCCACGACGTGTCGTTCGTGCTCTGCAACACCGATGCACAAGCCCTCAACGACTCGCCCGTGCCCGTACACTTGCAGCTCGGCAAGGAAGGTCTGGGAGCAGGCAACAAGCCCGCGAAAGCCCGCGAGGCAGCCGAAGAGAGCCTTGAGTCGGTGCGCAAGATGCTGAACGACGGCACCAAGATGGCGTTCATCACAGCCGGCATGGGAGGCGGCACAGGCACAGGTGCAGCGCCCGTCATAGCACGCATCTCCAAGGAGCTGGGCATCCTCACCGTGGGCATCGTGACCATACCGTTCCGCTTCGAGGGCGACCGCAAGATTGACCAGGCGCTCGACGGCGTGGAGGAGATGTCGAAGCATGTCGACGCCCTACTCGTCATCAACAACGAGCGTCTGCGTGCCATCTACCCCGAGCTCACCGTGCTCGATGCCTTCGGCAAGGCCGACGACACCCTGAGCGTGGCAGCAAAGAGCATTGCTGAGATCATCACCAACCACGGACTCATAAACCTCGACTTCAACGACGTGAAGACCGTGCTCAAAGACGGTGGCGTGGCCATCATGAGCACAGGCTACGGCGAGGGAGAGGGACGTGTGAAGAGAGCCATCGAAGATGCGCTCAACTCGCCATTGCTCAACGACCGCGACATCTTCAACGCGAAGAAAATTCTGCTTAGCATCAACTTCTCAAACAGCGAGAACGGCAACAACGGCCTCATGATGGAGGAGATGAACGACGTGAACGACTTCATGGCTAAGTTTGACAACGGCTTCGAGATCAAGTGGGGTATCGCCATCGATCCCGAGCTGGGCAAGAAGGTCAAGGTCACCATCCTCGCCACGGGCTTCGGCATCAGCGACGTAGACGGCATGAACAGCCACATCGGCAAGAAGCATGTCATCGAAGATGCTGAGCAGCAGGAGAAAGAGGCACTTCGCAACGAGCGCCGCGACCACTACTACACACCCGACGGCAAGACCCAGACCAAGCGTCGCCCGAACATCTTCATCTTCAACGGCGACAGCCTCGACAACGACGAGGTGATACTTGCCGTTGAGAACACGCCCACCTACAAGCGTTCTAAGCAGAAGCTCAATGAGATACGTTCACAGGCCGTCGGCAACGAGCCGCAGAACGTGCAGGAAAAGAGCGAGACCGACACCTCACACGGCATCATCAGCTTCGTGTAAGGGTTGAGAAACAAGACCATTGAGAAGGCGGGGGGGAAAAAAAAACCCCCCCCACCCCCAAAAAAAAAAAACGGGGCATAACATCAGCCCCGCCACAACTATAAAAACACAACATTATGACACTTTTCGACCAGATCAGTGAAGACATCAAAGCGGCAATGAAAGCCCGCGACAAAGTGCGCTTGGAGACATTGCGCAACATCAAGAAAGTATTTCTCGAAGCAAAGACCGCTCCGGGAGCCAACGACACCCTTGAAGATGCCGATGCTCTGAAAATATTGCAGAAGCTGGCAAAGCAAGGACGCGAGACGGCACAGACCTACATCGACAACAACCGTCAGGACCTCGCCGACGAGGAGCTGGCCCAGGCCAAGGTTATCGAGGAATATCTGCCCAAGCCCTTGAGCGAGGAGGAGATAGAGAAAGAGGTTAAGGACATCATTGCCCAGACAGGTGCGCAAGGCATGAAAGACATGGGCAAGGTCATGGGCATGGCAAGCAAGAAGATGGCAGGACGTGCCGACGGACGCGCCATCTCTACCATCGTGAAGAAGCTCCTGGCATAGACGGAACCGCCGTCAGGCAAAGAGCGATTTCATGACATCGAGCGATTTCATCTCGGGAAAGTCGGGGAAGTGTAACCTATAATACTTTAAAATAAAGTCGACACACAGGTTACGCTCCACCCTCGACATCGCGAACAGATGCATGTTGTCGAAGGTCATGCGCATAAGCACTCTCAGACGCGCAGCATCGGCAGGCGGAAGGAAGTCGGGGTGCAGAGGCTGCTGTCTTACGAAGCAGCCAGCACGAAAATCGAAGAACACCCCGTCGCCTGCCTTGTCAAGGTTGGGGAAGAAACCCACAAAGAGCGACAGGCGCATCATGAACACGAGATGGAAATTGCTGAACGACCGCTCACAGCCGTCAAGCCATTGCAGACTTGCCGTCACATACTCGAACAACGGCTTGTTCTGCTGCTCGTTGCGGGTGACATGAAGCAGAAACTCAGCCACAAAAATGGTGAGCGACAGCTTGTAGGGGTCAAACGGTATCGTGGCATAAGGCACCAGCAGACGGGCCTCCTTCAGCCGTTGCAACCGTACCTTCGGCCTGAGGTCAAACTCAATGTCGAGCAGCGACAAGGGCTGAAACAGCTGTTTGCGTATCTTGCCTCGGCCCGACGGCAGCACCTTCTGTATGAAAGCCACACGCCCCGTCTCCTCGGCAAACATGTCGACGATATATTGCGACTCGCCAAATTTTATTGAATGAAGCACGATAGCCCGCGTTTTTATAAGCATAAGTTCACGATTTTATCGCAAAATTACGAAAAATGAGGGGTTTAGCGAAAAATTATCTAAGAAAATTTGGCTAAATCAGCAAAAAGCCGTACCTTTGCATCCGCTAAATGAGCACACGGTCCCTTCGTCTATCGGTTAGGACGAGAGATTTTCATTCTCT
>ERZ859732.699-NODE-699-length-12770-cov-2.103578_pt1 | contig 12770 bp, 15 predicted proteins | sample MGYA00510123_ERZ859732 | MGnify/ENA primary metagenome ERZ859732 (study PRJEB30046, sample SAMN00715133) | human gut metagenome | study: EMG produced TPA metagenomics assembly of the A metagenome-wide association study of gut microbiota in type 2...
ATGGAACTTGTACAATAAATAATTTACCAAATATAAGTGATGTAAAAATTTATTGTGAAATTCTAGAAAATCTTGGTGCTAAAATACACTGGAATTCTACAAACGAATTAACAATAGATACAAGAAATATAGATACAACAGAAGCAGGAAAGCAAGTGGTAAATGGTGTAGCAGAAGGAATTAATCAAAATAAAAATAACTGGAATTTATGGAGTGCATTAAGAGGATTAAAAAATACCATTGTTAATGGAATAAAAGGATTACTTGGTATACATTCTCCATCAAGAGTAATGAGAGATTTAGTTGGGAAATTTATTCCACTAGGTATTTCGGAAGGAATTGATAAAGAATCAGATAGTGTATATTCAAGTATTGAAAAGTTAAATAATGGAATAAAAGTAAGAACAAACGATATATCAATAGATACAAATCAATTTATTGATTATGGACAAATAACAGGATCAATTTCAACGCAAAGTAATTTATCGATAAATGATAGTATAATAAACAAAATGGGACAAGCATGTTATTCAGCATTTGTTACAGCAATGGGACAAAAAGGAATAAAAGTAGAAGTGGAAGCTAAAGCTGATAAAGAAGGGATTTTCAAAGTTGTAAAGAAAGGCGCAGAAGAATATGCAATGCAAACAGGAGAAAGCCCATTTCCAGTAATGTAGGAGGTTTAAAGGTCAGAGAGATATGTTTCAAGTTTTATAGATAGTACATATGTTTCAGGTAACTTAATAGAAATAGAAGGATATACTCCTGACTTTTTAAAAGGTTACGAAGTAGAATGGTATGATTTAAGTTTAGAAGCAGGAAGAAATGCAAAAGGTAAAATGAAACTAAAATATGTGGCTGAAAAATATAAAGTAATATTAAAAACAACACCGATTTTTCAAGAGCAATTAAAAGAATTTTATTCTCATATTCCAATGAGAGAAATATCAGTAAAATTTCTTAATCCATATACTGGAGAAATGCAAACAATACAATGCTATAGAGGAGATAGAAAAACATCGATGTTATTTGATATTGACCATGTTGGAAGATTATATGATGAAGTAGACCAAAGTTTAATAGAATTGTAGGTGAAATAAGGTACAGAGTAAGTGATAAATTTAAATTAAAATGTAAAGATAATGTTTCTTCATTAGCATATGCAACGATACATGTTGTTAAAGATAATATAGATATAACAGAAAATGATGATTTACAGAAATTTAAAATAGAAGGAAGTTGTTATTCAAACGGAAAATTTATAGGAACAACCATAGCAAAAAAAGTAACTGTAAATATTTTAAATGATGGTCAGTACGATTTAGAAAATAAAGAAATATCTATAAAAACAGGACTAAAAATAGATGGAACAATAGAATATGTACCAATGGGAAATTATATAATTGAGAAACCAAATACAGAAGAAGTTGGAGCTAAGACAGAATTTACTGGTTATGATTATATGATAAAGTTTAATTGTACTTATAAAAATAGAGTTAAATTTCCTTGTAAAGCTAGTGTATTATTACAAGATATTTGTAATCAAGCTGGTGTTGAATGTGGAAGTCTTTCTTTTATAAATTCAGAATATATGATTCTAGGAAATCCATTTACTAATAATGAAAACTGTAAGACTGTATTAAGCAATATTGCTCAATTAGCTGTAGGATATGCTTATATTGGAAGAGACAATAAATTGTATATAAAAACACTGAAAACAACTGCACATTTATTAAGTGTAAAAGAAGTACATAAAATGTCAGTAAAAGAATTAAATATGACACCAGTCTATAAATTAGCAGGAATATCAAGTGTTGCAGAGGAAAAAGTTGACGGAAATAATTATTTCGAATTTTTTAAAAACAATAAATTTGGTAAAGTAAATTCGTTGGTATTAAAAATATCTGGAATAGATGGTGAAAATACAGTAGAAAATGACCAAGACAGCATTAAAGATGATGGACTTACAGAAATATCAATAGAAGATAATTATTTTTTAAACACAGAAGAAGAGAGAAAAAAGGTAATTAATCCAATGTGGAATGCTTTAAAAGGATTAGAATATTTACCATTTGAGACAACTTATTATGGTTATCCATATTTAGATGTGGGAGATCCAATAGTTATTGCAGATACAGATGATAAAGAATATTTCTCATATGTATTTAATTATACTTTTGAATATGATGGAAGTTATAATGGAACTTTGAAAACAGAGGCAATGACAAAAACTCAAACTGCATATAAAAATAGTGAGAACCTAAAGAGTAGATTTAGAAGAGCAGAAAGAACAATTAATAAAATAGAAGGAACTATAGAAGATATTATAGAACAACAAGATAAAAACACTGAAAAACTAACAAAACATGAACAAACGATAGATTCTATAAGTGACAAAGTTTCTCATATAGAAGAAACAACAAATACAATTGAAGGAAACAAAACAATACAATTAGGAAATGCAATTGCTGGAGAATTAATTGAGTTACATATATATGGAAACAATGATGTATTTAGCTATTTAACAATAAGTGATGATGTAGTTTTAAGTGATGATTTGTATTTACTTGGAGATAGTCTAATTGTAATAACAGATTCAAAAGGAAATTCAAAGGAATATGAATTAGGAATTAAAGATGTATTAAGACAAAAAGACGACGTTTATGATGAGTATGTTTTTAAAGACGGAAAAGCTCAAATAATTCGTCGAATTAATTCGGATGTAACAATTAAGACAAAAGAGACAATAGAGGATTTAGGGGCATTCTCAATTGAATTATTTGATGGTACAAACACATTATCAATAAAAAATTACATAGCAAGTTTAAAAGCTAAATTTGCAATTCAAAATGACATGACTAATATATATGCTTCAAAGGTTGAAATGAATAGTGCAATAAATCAAACTGCAGAACAAGTTGATATTAATGTAAATAAAAAGCTTAAAAGTTACTCAAAAACAACTGAAATGAATGCTGCAATTAATGTAAAAGCAGATGCGATAAATCAAGTAGTAAAAAAGAAGGTTGGAGAAGATGAAATTGTTTCAAAAATTAATCAAAGTGCTGAAGAAGTGCTTATTCATGCGGACAAGTTAGACATAAACGGAAAGGCCGCAAAATTTAAAACAGAAATAAATGCAGAGTTTGGACCTTTTACAAAAGATGATATTAATAGGGTGCAAAAAATTATACTTGGGGAAATAGAGGCAACATCTGATGACTATGAAAAATACGATATAAATAAAGAAGGGGCAATAAATTCGTTTGACTTACTTATAGTTTCAAGAGCAGTATATGCTGGGGGATATTATAAAATAAAAGGAACGTTTGAAATAGATCCATATTCAGCTTCTAGAAGCTTAACAATTCATAGAAATGGTGCAAGTTCATATTCAGTAGCATTATCATTATTTGGTGCTATATTTAGTAATATATATACGAGTCAGTTAAATTTTTTTAGAACAGGAGATGGTAATAGCCTTGTTATAAATGGTGATCTTTTTTCAATGGAAGATGACAATGGAAATAGAATTGACCTATTAATGGAATCATATAATGATGGTACTAAGCTTCCTGCTTTAGAGTTAGTAAAAAGAGATACACGAACACGAATTGACTCACAAGGAATAACAACACCAAAGTTAACTCAGACATCATTAGCAGAACAAAAAAAGAATTTTGAAAAAATGCAAGATGGAGCTGTAGACGTTTTAAAAAATATAGATATATATAAATATAATCTAAAATGTGAAAAAGATACAGATAAAAAGCACATAGGATTTGTAATCGGTGATAAATATAACTATTCAAAAGAAGTAACAAGTTTAGATAACAAAGGTGTAGATAATTATTCATTTACAAGTTTATGTTGTAAAGCTATACAAGAATTATCACAACAAGTAGAGTCACTTCAAAATGAAATAAAGATACTTAAGGAGGAAAAATTCAATGAAATTAATAGATTGGATAAATAAGGTAACAAAGTTAAATCAAACTACAATGACTGAGTTTCAAAATAATATTGAAACTGGAAAGCAAGATAAACTGAAAGAAGGGAAATGGACTCCAAGCATCAATACTGTAGAGAATAAAGCTCCAACCATAACATATACTACTCAAGTCGGAAAATATGAAAGAATAGGAAAACTTGTTTTTGTGGATTTTTATGTAAGAGGTAAAATTACAAAATTAAATGGAACTGAAAATTATGCTGTTATTGAAGGTTTGCCATTTAGACCAAGAGACAAGTATTTTGGACAGCAATCGTTGAATGTGGCTCTAGTATATTCATTGTTGGAAGATAATTTGAATACGACATTTATTCCTCAAGATGGGAAAATAAGAATACAATCAGTATATAGCTCTGCTAAAAAATTAAAAGTAACTGATACTAGTTATTTTGAAGTAGCAGGTAGTGGCTGGTATGAAACTGATGATTAAAAGGAGGATTATATGGCAGTAAAAAAGATTGAAGAATTAAATATACATAGAGATGTAAATTCTACAGAGGAATTTAATGCGCAAGATTATTTAAATGAAAACTGGGATAAAATGCAAGATGTAGTAGATAACAATGCAGAAGAATTAATGCAAGTGCAAAAAGATATAAGTACATTAAAAGAAGATAATAAAACAAATAAAAGTAGTATAGATGTTTTAGAAAAAAGCAATGAAACAAGAGATGGAAAGATTTCTAAAAATACAGAAAATATAGAAGCTATACAAGGAAGCATAAAAACAGCAATAGAAACAATAAATGAAAAAGATAATGAACAGGACGAGGACATAAAAGCAAATAAAGAGTCAATTAAGGAAATACAAGCTGAAAATGAACGCTTGAGAGAGGATATAAAAAGTATTGCAACAATTTGTGAGGCGAGTGGAGAGAATATACATTTAGAAGATAGTTCAGAGGCAAGATGTGAAATTAAGATTTGTGGGAATCACCAACAAGAGACTAGAGAGGGATATAATCAATTAAAAAATGAAGGTACAACTCAAACATTAAATAATGTAACAATAACAAAAAAAGAAGATGAATCATTGGTTGTAAATGGAACTGCTACAGAAGATTTTACTTTCTCAATAAAAAGAAATATAGAGTTAGAAGATGGAGAACAATATAAACTTAGTGGATGTCCTAATGGTGGAGCTGAAAAAAAGTATGCTTTAACTATAAATCAATATTATGAAAATCAATCACATTTTGGGCAAGATTATGGAGACGGAGTGAATTTTACATATAATGGTTCATTACCAATCAACAACAATATATATATAAGATTATTTAAAGGTATAACATACAATAATTTAATATTTAAACCAATGATTGTAAAAGGTACAGAACAAAAACCATACGAGCAATACGGAGCAAGTCCATCTTTTGCATATCCAAGTTCTGTAAAAGCTGTTGGTGACGTAAAAAATATATTGAATATGAGTAATGCTAAAGGAGGAACTAGTGGTGGAATAACTTGTGCAGTGAACGAAGATGGAAGTTATAGTTATGTTGGAACAGCATCTTCAAAAACAATAAATATATGGCTATTAGGAAGTTATAACAATAAGACTTCAATTTTTAGATTAGAACCTGGTACGTATTATATTGATGGAGTAATGTTATATGAAGGAAATAATGTTTTGGCAAATCCTAATATAGCAAAAATATTCACTTTTATTAACGCACATGATATTTCAGGAGTAAGAGCACTAGATGCTGTTTCTGGAAATACATATGATGAAACTAAATATCCAATTATAGCTGAAATTGATCATGAAATACCTTGGGTTCCTTATAACTATGGTTCTGTGCAAGTAAATATACAAAATAAAAATTACTTAGGAGATATTGTTAAGGATTCTGTAACAGAGAATGGTATTATTGCGACCTATGATGGTGAAAAATTTTTATGTAAAGGTACAACAACTTCTGGCTTTTTTGGAGTTTCAAAAAGAACTAATATATATTTGCCTATAGGTACTTATACTTTTTCACAAAATGCAATCAGCTTTGGAAGATTTGTTTTAAGACTCTATTATAGAGATAATACTTTTTCTACGCATTATATATCTACTGCTACATGGAGAGTTTCATTTACAACTTCTAAAGAAGCAGTTTCCTTTGGTATTTTTTGTGATAGCCTAAGTAGTGGAATTAATATAGATTATACTGTGTATGTTCAGTTAAAAAGTGGTAAAACAAATACTGATTGGATAAAACCAGAAATTCAACAAAGAATTTCCCCTGTTCAACAACCGATGTTCGAAGGTGATACTTTTGTAAAACAAGATGCAAAATGGTGTGAAAAGCATAATTGGAAAACAATGAGTTTTGCTGGACAGAATGTGGCTTCACAAGCAGGAGGAACTTTTGCAGATTTTAAAGAAAATGGAAATATTGTTAGAACGTTTGAAATTAAAGATTTGTTAATAAGTTCTGTTAGAAATGATATTTTTTGCGACAAACTTCCAAGACAAGCAGATTCGATGTGGAATGGAAGGAGTACTGGAATACAATCTTGGCAGGGGCAAAATAAAATCCTAATTTCATTGCCATTTGATGATGTAGAAAAAAAGTATGGACAAAAATTAACAGTAGATAATTATGTTACAGCTTTTTATATGTATTTACAAGATGAAGTGCTTATAATAAGTTATCCATTAGCAGAACCAATTCTGTTAGAATGTACAGAAGCTCAAAGCAAAGTATTAGATGAGATATACAATAAAGCACATACATACAAAAATATAACAAATATCTCAGCTGAGTCTGCAGAGATAAATCCGATTGTAAGCTTGAAGTATCTTAAAGATGTAGAAATAGAACATAACAAATTACAAGCACAAATAGATGAAATAAAGCAATTATTAAGCACAACACAAACAAGTTCATTGTTGTTAGATAATATGCAAAAAGATTTAGAAAGCGAGGTGTAAAAAAATGATAACTGAATTATTAAAAAGATTAATTACAAAAAAATACTACAAAGAAAAAGCAGATATTGAAAATAAACTAAATGTATTTTACGCAATGAGCAAAATCAGTGATGAAGAATTTGCAGAATTGACATTACTAGTAGAAGATACATATGTAGATTTAGAAGATTCTACAGAAGAAGTTGTAAAAAATACAGAGGAGGAATAGAATGTGGAAACAATAACGAGTTTTTTTACAAAACTAACTCCACTAATATTATCTATAACAGCATTAATTGTGGCAGTGATAAAATCCAAAAAGGAAATAGAAGAAACACTGCCACAAAAGATAAAAAAACAATGTAATATTGATATGTGCATTATAAATAGGTTAGAGAGTGTAAAAGAGTTTTTAAAAGCTGATAGAGTACAAATTTATGATTTTCACAACGGTATACATTACGCAAATGGAAGAAGTGCATTAAAAACATCATGCAGTTATGAAGTTGTACGAGCAGGAATAAAGGGACATCAAAAGGAATTGCAATCAGTTCCATTAAGTTGTATACCTAGGTTTATCAAAGCTTTACTAAATCGTGGAGAATTAAAAATAAATGATTTGGAAGAAATAAAAAGTACAATGCCAGCAACATATGAGTTGAAAAAAGACCAGGGAGTGGCTTCATTCTTTGATGTTATATTAAACAATAAAGAAAGAGAAGCAATAGGCTTTTTAGCAATTCAATATGAAAATAAAGATAAAGTAAATTTTACAAAAGAAGAAATGAATGAAATCTTAAAACTTAAGTTTTTCATAGAAGAAAACTTAGAAAAAATGGTTACAAAAAAGTAGGAGGTAATAAGTATGAATCCAACAACAATAATAGAAATAGCAATAGTTGTTATTGCAATATTAGTTTTTATATTATATTTAGTGTGGCAAATAAAGAAAAAAGGATTAAGAGCAACAGCAGTAGATTTAATAGTAAAAGCAGAAGAGATGTTTAGACAAGGTGATAATGAAAACAAATTGAATTATGTTATAGATAAAATAATATCAATAACAATACCAAAGCCATTAAGTCTATTTATAACAAGAGATTCAGTAAAAAGTTTTGTTCAGTCAGTATTTGATGAGACCAAAAAAGCTTTAGATTATGTGCCAAGAAAGGAAAATTAATTATGGGAAATAAAGAATTTATTGAAAAATGTAAAGAAATAGTGGAAAGTTATGCAAAGGAACATTTAGATAAAAGCGAAGAAATTCCAAATTTTGATGTATATGTTGTGTGGGGAGTTAAGGCATTACAAAATCACAAAGCATTATTAAGTACATCGTTAAAAGATGGAATGTATTATGAACTAACATATAACGGAGATAAGAAAGAATTATATTTCGATGCTTATAAAAAGTTCGAAAATAAATGTATTAAAATTGAGGAGGAATAACTCATGGAAGATAATATAATAATAGAAAATGTAGAGTTCGCTGAAGAATTATACAATAAAAATATTGCAGAAAATGATTTCTCAAATTCAGAAGTAGATGGAATAGGAGATGATGATAATGCAAATAATTAAGATGTTAGTGCCTCAAAGCAAATATGATATAAAATGTCCATATGAGATGGAGCCAGAATTTATTGTAGTTCATAATTCATATAATGATGCCTCAGCAATGGCAGAAGTATCATACATGATAGGAAATAATAATAAAACATCATTTCATTGTGCTATAGATAATGTGCAAATAGTGCAAGGAATACCATTTGATCGCAATAGTTGGAATGCTGGTGACGGAAGAAATGGTAAAGGCAATAGAAAAGGAATTTCTATAGAAATATGTTATTCAAAATCTGGAGGAGAAAAATTTAAAGACGCAGAAAGACTTGCTGCAGAATATATTGCTTATTTATTAAAACAATATAAATGGGAAATAGATAAAGTAAAAAAGCATCAAGATTTTTCAAATAAAGATTGTCCGCATAGGACGTTAGAAGAAGGTTGGCAAAAATTTTTAAATTTGATTAGTTTTTATGTAAAAGATAAGCCAATAAATGATGATGAAATAGAAAATGGGAGTGATGAAGAAGTGAAAACATATCAAAATGGAAGTACGAGTGAGATTGTATTTGCAGATACAGATTGTACCAAAAGAATAGGAAGCTTAAATCCGAGAGAGAGATGTGATTGTTTTGGGGTGTTTAATAATAGAGCAATGGTAAGATATCAGGTAAATGAAACTAATAATTATAAAATTGGTTTTTGTAAATGGCTTGGTGGTGTGAAATAAAATTTTAAAGAAAATTATGTAAAGCATTTGACAATTTTATGCAAACATGATATTATATAAAAGATGATGTTATTGGATTACTCCATGTATGTCATGCCCGAACACACACACTTTAAGACGTGAGAGAATTCTCACATGGAGGAACATTATGGTTTCTGTTAAGATGTGCGACATGTCCAAGTGTATCGCTGCTTCTGTTTTTCAAAAGCTCAACGCCAGCAAGGTCACGCTGAAGGAGGACCCTTTTAGCTACTATGATGATCTGATCATCGTGACCGACGTTGAACCCAGCGACTTGGTCTACCCTGAGGGGTGGTACTACGCAAATGGCAACTTCCGCAACAAGTATAACAGCACGACTGGTATGTATGAGGAAGTCCGGATGGTCGACTCTACTGGCGAGTCCTGGGCAGGTAAGGCAACTTACTGCACCAAGGATATCTCTAAGTAACCATAAAAAAGGTTTTTAATCTGTTAAAGGATTGCTAATCTTTTTGCTCTCTCTTTTTGAGGGAGTTTTTTTATTGGAAAAAATAGATATAAAATTGACAGTTTTATGTAAAAATGATATAATAAAAATGTCTTTAGTTTCTTGCACAGAGTTACTTTTAGGATTTTTTTTACTTCTGGGGGGCTGTGCAAAACCTCCAGATAAATATGTGGAGGCATATGAAATGTTTGCAAAGTATAATGGTGGTAAGGATTCTTTGTATGTTTGTACAGAACCAGACAAGTTGAAAATTGGGCATATTTATGAAGTGATCTCTGCAAACAATAAGGGAGAGCAACTTGACTATGCACTGAAAGGTGTTGTTGGCCAGTTTAATTCTGGTTGGTTTGACAAAGTAAATGTATATACAGCCATCACAAGGAATCAGCCAGCTGTAGGACATAGCATGAACTGTATTAAAGTTGAATATTTTGATGGCAAATATAAAGCCACACCGTGGACAACTTCTATGGTTGTAAAAAGTGAAGAAATCGCAGAAGGCGTTTTCAAAGTTATTACAACAAACAATGTTTACATGACTATGTTGGTCCGTTAAGCAAACAAAAAAGAGAACTCTTCCCAATGGAGGAGTTTTCTTTTTTTAAAAAATTAAATAAATATTCAAAAAAAAGAATTGATATGATATAATCACATATGAAAATTGAAAAATAATAATTTTAACAGAAGAATTTAATTGAAAAACATATGTGAAGGGGAATAATATTATGGGGAAAAAAAGAAAAAAGAGTAGAAATAAAATTTTAGAGGTTGTTAGTTTTTTTATAGCTATAGTAATTGCAGTTTGTGGAAGAAATATAAATGATAATAATTATACTCAAACAAATACAGATTTAATACAAAATTCATCAGCAATAACATATAATTTAAAAGATATACCAGAATATTCTGGTACACCATATGCAGTGTTAAATAATAATAAACCAGAGTTTTTAGAAAGTGATTATACAACAGAAAGTTTTGAAAATTATTCAGAATTAGATGTTTTAGGCAGATGTGGAGTAGCTTATGCAAATGTTTGTAAAGAAATAATGCCACCAGAGCGGAGATGAAAGAGGAAGCATAAGTAGTGTAACACCAACTGGTTGGAAACAGAAAAAATATAATGGAACATATTTATATAATAGATGTCATTTGATTGGATATCAATTATCAGATGAGGATGCTAATAAACAAAATTTGATAACTGGAACAAGATATTTTAATGTTGAAGGTATGTTGCCATTTGAAAATCAAGTTGCAGAATATATAAAAAAACAAAAAACAAATGAAAATAAACATGTTTTATATAGAGTAACCCCTATATATGAGGGGGATAATTTGTTAGCAAGTGGAGTGCAAATGGAAGCATTGTCAGTTGAAGATAAAGGTGATGGAGTTTGTTTTAATGTATATGTTTATAATGTACAACCAGGTATAAAAATTAATTATGCAACAGGAGAAAGTTCATTAGAACAATAATTTCTAATAAATGTTAACCAAAGGAGAGTGAGTAGAGTTGAATTTAGATATTTTTGAAAACTTAATAGATAAAGTCAAGGAAAATGAATTTATTCAAAATTTTACAAAAGAGTTAGAAAAAAATATAGAAAATAGTATGCAAAAATCAATGTTAGAAAAATTTGTAAGTGATAATAAAATTATTTCAGAATATAAGGATAAAATGCTTATTAACAGAAATATGATATTGCAAGAATTAAATAATAATGAAATGTATTATATATATGATAAAAAAGGTTCAGATTATTTAGCAACAATATGTGAAAAAGGAAAAAGTCATGAGATAATAAGAATTCCTGAAAGAGATGTAAAATCTAATGTTAAAATTGATAGTGTATTAAGGAAAACAAATGATAAATTTGAACTAGATGAAGAAACAACAAATATTGTAAAAATTAAGCAAGAAAAAAAGTTTAATGAAATACTAGAAGAACAAAATAAAATGATGGAAAGTCGAAGAATAGAAGGACATATATATGAATATGTAGAAGGCTCAAAAGACAGTGTATGGTTAATAGATAATAATTTAAACAATGGAGATGTATTTGAAGAAATACAACAAGAAGTATTTAAAGATGCACAAGAAGGAGATTTATTTGAATATATAAATGGAGAATATAAAATAAATAAGTGAAAGGAATATACTAAAAATGAGTATACAAAAAAACCAAGAATATATTGTAGATATTATAGATAATGGTTTCGAAGGAGAAGGAATTGCAAAAATAGATAATTTTACAATATTTATTCCAGGAACAATAAAAGGAGAAAAAGTAAGAGTACTTATAGTTAAAGTATTATCATCACATGGATTTGGAAAAATTGTAGAAATAATTGAAAAATCACAAGCTCGTCAAGATGTAGATTGCAATACATATAAAAGATGTGGTGGATGTAATTTAAGACATGTAAAATATGAAGAAACTTTAAAAATGAAACAAAATGCAGTACAAAGCCTTGTAAATAAAACATTGAAAAATAAACTACAAGTTAAAGAAACAGTAGGAATGGAAAATCCATTACATTATAGAAATAAAGCACAATATCCAATAGGAATAAATAAACAAGGTGAACCTGTAATTGGAGTTTTTGCCAATAGAACACATGAAGTTATTCCAATAGATAATTGTTTAATTCAAAATAAAAAATCAGAAGAAATTGCTAAATTTATAATTGAATTTATAAAAGAAAAAAATATTAGTATATATGATGAAAAAACAGGAAAAGGATTAGTTAGACATATTGTTACTAAAGTTGGAATAAAAACTGGAGAAATAATGTGTGTAATTGTTATAAACGGTCATAAAATTCCAAATGAAAATGAATTAGTTGAAAATTTGAAAACAAGATATCCTGAAATAAAGGCAATTGTAAAAAATATTAATATGAAAAATACAAATGTAATATTAGGACAAGAAAATATAAATTTATATGGAAATGGATATATAGAAGATATTTTAGGTGAATATAAATTTAAAATATCACCATTGTCATTTTATCAGGTAAATCCTGTACAAGCAGAAAAATTATATAATTTAGGTGTTAGTATGAG
>ERZ859732.705-NODE-705-length-12623-cov-2.470242_pt1 | contig 12623 bp, 4 predicted proteins | sample MGYA00510123_ERZ859732 | MGnify/ENA primary metagenome ERZ859732 (study PRJEB30046, sample SAMN00715133) | human gut metagenome | study: EMG produced TPA metagenomics assembly of the A metagenome-wide association study of gut microbiota in type 2...
GCCCCCGCCCGGCAAACTAAACCCCGCCCCCCGGCCCCCCCCCCCCGCCGATACCCCTGTGATTGCCGTAGCTACCCAGGATGCGGTAAGCTCCAAAATGTACAGCAATATTCAGGAAGTCAAAGCACGGGGCGCAGAAGTCCTTGGCATCGGCTATGAAGATGATAAAGAACTGGGCAAGTACACCACTGAAACCGTACGGATCCCCAGAGTGGACTTCTTCATTGCCCCCATTCTGTCCGTCATTCCCATGCAGCTTCTCGCATACTATACCAGCGTGAAGAGAGGAAACGATGTGGATAAGCCAAGAAACCTGGCAAAATCAGTGACCGTGGAATAAGAAATACATGGGGCACAGGCATCCTTCGGGGCCTGTGCCTTTTCTTTCTATCAGACACGGTTGCGGAAACCTGTTTTTAAGCATAAAATAAAGAAAGTATATTTCATGGATAGGAGTTGTCATATATGAAGAAGATTATTTTAACCGGCGACCGTCCCACCGGACACCTTCACGTAGGTCACTATGTAGGATCCCTCAGAGAACGGGCAGCCCTCCAGAATTCCGGCAAGTTTGATGAAATTTATATCGAAATTGCTGACGCCCAGGCCCTGACGGACAATGCGGATAATCCTGAAAAAGTCAGGAAAAACGTACTCCAGGTCGCTTTGGACTACCTTTCCGTAGGTATCGACCCCGAAAAGTCCAATATCTTTATCCAGTCCCTGGTACCGGCCCTGCCGGAACTGACCATGTACTACATGAACCTGGTCACCGTATCCCGGCTGGAAAGAAATCCTACGGTAAAAGCGGAAATTCAGCAGAAACATTTCGAAGCCAGCATCCCCGCCGGCTTCCTCTGCTACCCTGTCAGCCAGGCAGCTGACATTACCGCCTTTGACGCCACTACCGTGCCGGTAGGGGAAGACCAGGAACCCATGCTGGAACAGACAAGGGAAATTGTACGGAAATTCAATGACATTTATGGTGAAACCCTGGTGGAACCGGAAATTGTCCTGTCCACCAATAAAGCAAGTCTCCGCCTTCCCGGTATCGACGGCAAAGCCAAGATGAGCAAATCCATTGGCAACTGTATTTATCTCTGCGAAAAACCTGAAGACATTGAAAAGAAAGTCATGTCCATGTTTACCGATCCCACCCATCTTCGGAGAGACGACCCGGGCCACGTGGAAGGCAACCCCGTCTTCACCTACCTGGACGCTTTCTGCAAAGATGAATATTTCGCAGAATTCCTGCCGGAATATAAGAACCTGGACGAAATGAAAGAACACTACACCAGAGGCGGTCTGGGAGACGTCAAAGTCAAACGGTTCCTTAACAACGTGATGCAGGCAGAACTGGCTCCTATCCGTGAACGCCGCCAGCACTGGGAACAGCACCTTGATGACGTGGTGGATATCCTCAGGAAAGGCACAGAAAAAGCGGCTGCCAAAGCCGATGGCACCCTCCAGAGAGTGAGAAAGGCTATGCGGATTAACTACTTTGAAGATGGCAACCTGTTAAAATAAAAATCATATCTTTAAAAAGACGAAGGCTTCGGCCTTCGTCTTTTTTTATGCTGCAGGAAAAGGGACAGTGGAAGAGGGGATGAAGGGACTATGCATATGTATTAAGTTCATATATATCCACAAAGGTTAGAAATAGATTAATTAATAGCAACTTCAGGTAACTAATTAATTTTAAAACCCCTTTTTATAAGGTATATGAACAAATCGCCTTTTACATCAATGTTCAAATAGATATAAGGAAATAGGCAGAATTACTACAGTATCATCGCTTTTTTATTATTTCAATAGGGCGGTTTTATCATTTATAACTTTTCAAAGATGAAGGTCGTGCTCTACTTTCAAAACTTTCGAAGCGTATCGATAAATACTATTGCATTCGGGGAGGCAATGCATTAACATAAGACATATTAATTTTCTTGTGGTTTATGGGATTATATCTTTTTTCTGTATAGGATTTTGTATTTTCTTCGTGTCACCTGGCCATAGACCGGCAGTCTGTGTACCATTTTTGATCAAAGGAGATTTCATGAATAAAGTTTACAAGGTGGTCTGGAATCGCACAAAACATTGCTACGTTGTAGTTTCTGAACTGGCTAAACGGGCAGGCAAAAACAAGAGCACCTGCCTTACAGCGGCGGTAAAGGCCGCTGCAGCACTGGGGCTGGGGGTGGTGCTCCTTATGGGGAGTGCCGGCTCGGAAGTGTTTGCGGCGACAGGTGGACAAGTCATCGGGGGCGGTGGTTCCGACAGCGGAGATACGTCTCAGGCTACGGGTCAGGATGCCACGGTTAGTGGAGGTTTTGTCAATCATGCGGAAGGAAAATATTCTAGCGTCAGCGGTGGGTCCAAGAACCATGCTACCGGCGAGAATTCCAGTATCAGCGGGGGCGGTGACGGGATTGCTTCTGGATTGAACTCCAGCATCAGTGGTGGCAAGCAAAATAAGGCCACAGGAGAATTTTCCAGTGTATCCGGTGGTGATCAAAATGAGGCTGCTGGGAACCAGTCCACCATCAGTGGCGGTACGGCCAACAAAACTACCGGTGACTGGTCCACCATCGTGGGCGGCGCTTACAATGTAGCCAGCGGCAACAGCTCTCTGGCTTTGGGCGGTATGATGTCCGCTGTGCAGGGAATGTATTCCGTGGGTATTGCCGGCGGGAGCACCAGTAAGGATGCCAAACAGGGGTTTGCGGCTGGCTACCAGTCCGCGGTCAATGTGGCCAATGGAACAGCCATTGGGTATCAGGCAGTGGCCAATACAAAGGGTACGATTTCTTTTGGCCATGTAAAGGGAGATACGTATTATGCTGCTGATCCCTGGGATCATACCATTAGTACGAATACTTTTGGTGATAACTATTATAACCGCCTGGTCAATGTAGCCGACGGCATCGATAACCACGATGTGGTGGTCATGGAACAGCTGACTGCAGCCAAAGCAGAGGCAGTGGCAACGGCCAAGAACCAGATCAAGGTCAAAGGCGACGAAAAGAACGTCCATGCCGTAGAAGCCACAGACAGTGATGGGGTGCAGGCCACCACCATCAGCCTGCTGCCTAAAGTTACCCTGCAGGGCAGCACCGATACCACAGGCAGCGAGGCCGTCGTCCTTGACGGCACAGCAGGCACCATTTCCGCCGGTCTTAGCAGCGATGCAGCCAATTATATTTCCCTGAACGGCACGGCGGGCCTGGCCAATATCGGGGCCATCACCATTGGCAGGCAGCCCAACTATACCTATACCTATTACGTCCCTGTGTATGACAGCAATGGCAATATTACAAGCCTTTCCTCCACCCGTGCCACGGAAAGCGGCAATTTCATCACCGGTCTTACTAATACCACCTGGACGCCGGGGAAATATGCCTCCGGCCGGGCAGTTACGGAAGATGAGCTGGAACAGGCAGGCCGCCATTTCCTGAGCATCAAAACCAGTACCAAAACTGATGGCACCACCATTGCGGAAAATACGCTGGCCAACTACTACAATGATGGTGCCACTGGCACCTATTCCCTGGCCTTCGGCGTAAATACCAAGTCCAGCGGTGACTATGCCACTTCCATGGGCATCAATTCCAAAGCCAGCGGTCTGGGAGCTCTGGCGGTAGGATATGACAATACGGCGTCAGGAACAGAGTCTGTTTCCGTAGGTACGGAAAATAAAGCTGCAGGGAATTTTTCTGTTGCCCTTGGTGTATTTGCCAATGCAGGGACAGCTAATACGGATACTTCTTCTACGACCAATGGAGCTGCTGTAGCTGTAGGTTTCCAGGCTTCGGCTACCAAGACAGGCAGTTCTGCGTATGGGTATAATGCCCGGGCCATGCAGGATGAAGGTACGGCTCTGGGCGTGTCATCCGTCGCCAATGTGGAAGGCGGCGTGGCTGTAGGCGCCCATTCTATTGCTGATGTGGCGAAAGGCGCCAAAGGCTATCTGGCGGGCGACAGCGATACGTCCACCACCTGGGTTTCCACGGCAGGTGCCATGTCCCTGGGCGGCAGCACTAAGGATGAAAACGGCAATGCCATCACCGTTTCCCGTCAGATTACCAATCTGGCCGCAGGTACCAATGACACCGACGCTGTCAATGTGGCCCAGCTGAAAGCTGTAGAAAGCGAAGGCTTGAATTTCCAGGGGAACAATACAGATACCACTGTCCACATCAATCAGGGCGGCACCCTCCAGATTCAGGGCAGCGGGACCAAGGCATCTACGGAATATTCCGGAGAAAACATCCTGGTTACTGGTGTCAGTGAAACTGCCAATGACGGGAAGACGGTTACCACCAAACTGAATATTGGCCTGGACAAAAACATCCGGGTAGACAGTGTCACCGCCGGACAGGCCACGACCAGTTCTGTTCAGGGCTATGCCGGTTCTGTGAAAATCGTGGGACCTTCTGCGGACAGTACCAAATATGAAGCCACGTCCCTGACTACGGCCTATGATACCGGTGCCAAATCGGTAAAGAATGCAACAGTCAACCGGCTCCAGTACACTGACGGAGACGGCACGACCAGGCACACGGTGGCCACCCTGGATGATGGACTGAAATTGGCCGGTGATGCTGGTACTGGAACGGTGAACCTGGACAGCACCCTGACCGTTACTGGCGGCGAAACGAATGATGCCAACCTGGCTTCCGGAAAGAATATAGGCGTCACGGCCAGTGACGGAAAGCTTCAGATCCAACTGGCCAAGAATCTGACCGGCCTCAGCTCGATTACAGCGGGCACGGTGGTCATGGGCAGTCAAAGTGACGGCAGTGATGCTACGAAGACAGGCAATTATGTCACCGGTCTGGATAACAAGACCTGGACCGTTGGCACCACCCAGGCTGTCAGCGGCCGGGCGGCTACGGAAGATCAGCTCCAGAGCGTGTCCAATGCGGTGAGCATCAACCAGACAAATATAGCCTCCAATACGGCAGCCATTGCCAGAGGGCTGAACTTTACCACCAACACCACTGATGCTTCCAGCACCACCGGCTACAAAGTGGTGAACAAGGCGCTGGGGGATACGGTGTCCATCAAGGCCCATGATGTCCAAGCCGGCCACACCTATACCACGGACAATCTGACCACTTCCATCGATGACAGGGGGAACATCACCATTGCCATGGATACCCAGCTCACAGCGGACAAAGTAACCGTGGGGTCCGGGAGCAATGCCCTGACCCTGGATGGATCCAACGGCACTTTGACCACCGGATCTTCCACCCTGAACGGCAGCGGATTTTCCCTCACCGGCGGTCCCAGTATCACCACCAGCGGCATCAGCGGCGGCAGCAAGCAGATCACCAGTGTAGCCAGCGGTGCCAGCGGGGTGGATACGGCAGGGAAGGCCGTTTATGGAACGGAAGATAACGCGGCCAACATCAGCGATGTGAAAACCATCGCCAGCCAGATGGTCACCGTAAGCAAGGACAGCACCAAAAACAATACGAAGGTCACCAAGACCACCAAGACCGATGGCACCGTGGATTATGAAGTGGCCCTGAATGATACCCTGACGCTAGGTGACAAGGGCGCGGTACTGAACGGCACCGCCGGGACCCTGTCCCTGGGAACCCTGCTGTTCATGGATGGAATCAATGGCTACGGGACCATTGGCAGCCTCCATCTGGGGAATTATTCCGGTACGGACAGCACCTGGTCTCTGAAGGACAATAAGGGGAATGCTGTTTCTTCAGGCACCTATCTGACCGGTCTCACCAATACTTCCTGGACCACCGCGGACCCCACCTATGTGAGCGGCCGGGCGGCCACGGAAGATGAACTGGCAGCAGTTTCCTCCACGGTGAACACGGGATGGAATGCCCAGGTGGATGGGACCACCCTGAAAGCGGTCACACCTGCCAGCAATCTGAACTTTGCCGCCGGGGACAATATGCAGCTGAATGGTAGCGGCAGTACCATCACCATCGCTACCCAGCCCAATGTGGACTTTACCACAGCCCGGGTAGGCGGCACCAAGGGTACCGATGGTACCTACACCGGAGGCATTTACCTGGGCAGCCAGGCCGGCGGCGGAGCCAACAGCGGCAAGGGATTCTACATTACAGGGCTCCAGAATACCAACTGGGACGCCAATTCCATCGTCAGCGGCCGGGCGGCCACGGAAGATCAGCTCCAGAAAGCCATTACTGAAGTACAGACCGGTACCCTGGCCAGCGACAACTTTGTGACGGAAGGGACGGCCGCGGATGATACCGCCAACCCGGGACAGCTGAAAGTGACCCTGAAGGAGAAAAACGGCAATTCTGTCAGTGTTTCCGGGCTCCACGACTACTATGTGACCGGGGGCAGCGTTTCTACGGCAACGACAACTACGGATGGGGTTACCTCTACCACAGCTACTTTGAATCTCACCAAGAACAATGGCGACACTATACCTGTAGACCTTACCGGTCTTTCGAAGATGGATTATCGTCTGGTAGAGAACTCTGCTGCTGGTTCAGACGGCAAGTACACGGTTGACGCAAATGGTGATGTGAACCTTACCGTAGCTAGTGATACGGATACCGTGGGGAAGGAAATCACCATTTCCGGCCTGGCCAGCAAAACAGCCCTGGAACAGGGACTGACCTTCACGGCCAGCGCCCTGGCGGACGGGGCCACTTCCCTGACCCATACGGCCCAGCTGGGGGATACCATCGGCATTTACGGGGGCAGCAAACAGGACGGCCATACCTACAATACCAACAACATCACCACCACCATCAGCGATAAAGGGGATATCCGGGTGCTTCTGGACGATAACCTGACTGCCACCAGCCTGACGGCTGGGTCCAAGACCACGGATACGGCTGCCGGGGTGAATGGGAAGGGTAACCCCCCCCGGGCGGGGATGGTATGGTTACCGCCACCGGGACGGGGGGCGCCTACCTGACCATGAACGGCGCCGATGGGTCCCTGCGCGTGGGCGATGCCAGCGGGAACTTTGCCGCCATGGTCCAGAACTACGGAGGGCCCAAATTCCTGAACAGCACAGCAACCGGTTCGCCGCGCTTCCAGTATTGGGCTGCCAGTGCCGGACAGGATGAAACTACGGCAGCCAAGACTCTCTATACCCTGGCCACCTTAAATGATGGGCTCCAACTTTCCGGGGACAGCGGCACCGGATCCGTACTTTTGAATAACACGCTGACGGTAACAGGCGGCGAAGGTTCCTCCAACGACCTTTCTTCCGGCAGCAACATCGGGGTCACCGCTTCCCGCAGCACCCTCAAGCTGCAGCTGGCCAAGAATCTGACCGGCCTCACTTCCATTTCCCTGGGGGATAACCTGGTTCTGGGGAACCAGACCAGCGGTTCTGCCACCGGGGACTATCTCACCGGACTGGACAACACCACCTGGAGCGGGACGCCTGTCTCCGGCCGGGCGGCTACGGAAGACCAGCTGGCCAGCGTCAGCACCAGCCTGAAGAGCAAAACCACCGGGGGCTTTGGCCTTACGGCGGATGAAGCGGACAGCACCGGCAGCAAAGAGGTGAAACAGGACCTGGGAAGCACCATCAAGATTACGGCAGCCGACGATGAGAACCTGACCACCACGGCTGATACGACTGATACAGCCATCAAGCTGTCTCTCAGCAAAAACCTGAAGCTCACATCTGCCACCTATACGGATACGGAAGGAAATACCACGTCCGTAACCGGCACGGGGATCACCATTGCCAAGGCCGGTTCCACTGAGGGTGGAAGGGTGTCTCTGACCACCACCGGCCTGGACAACGGAGGCAGCCAGATCGTGAATGTGGCGAGCGGCCTGGGCGCTACGGCATTGTCTGATGCCACGGGAGACACCTTGAACCATGCGGCCACCATTGGAGACCTAAAGGCAGCAGCCCAGGGGGCGACGGACAGTTCCGATGCCAAAGGTCTGAACTTTCTGGGGAACAGCAATCCTTCGGACAGCTCCGGCAAAACGACAGCCCTCCATGCTGATTTGGGCGGCATCGTATCCATCCTGGGGACGGGCACCGATGAGGATGCCAATTATTCCGGCCGCAATGTGAAGGTTATCAACAAGAACAATGCCCTTTATGTGGAACTGGACAAGGATCTGGAAGCCCGGTCCATGCAGGTGGGCTATGGCGAAAGCGGCAATAATATCCAGGGGCAGCTGCTCCTGTACGGCTCCAACAGCGACAACACCTATTCCAACCTGATTGTGGAAAGCCAGTATATGGATGGAAAACCCTATCTGACCAATACCACTTCCACCGGCGATAAACGGCTTGTTTACAAAGATGGAACGGATGATGCCATCCATACGGTAGCCACCATGAGTGACGGCTTGAAGTTCAGCGATGACAACGACAGTACAGCGGCGGTTACCCTGGGGAGTACGCTGGCTGTCACCGGCGGTGCTGCCCAGGATAAACTGGCCAAAGACACTAACAACAAGCTGGTTACCGGGAATATCGGCGTGGTGGCTGCAGAAAATGCCGATGGTACCAGCGGCAGCCTGACCTTAGCGCTGGCCAGGGACATCAACCTGGGAAGCCAGGGAAGCCTTACGGCAGACAGCACGAAAGTGGGATACCAGACGGCCACCACGAAAACCAGCCAGACAAATGAAACTGGCAATTACGTCACTGGCCTCACCAATACCTCCTGGACTGGGACCGATTATGTATCCGGCCGGGCGGCTACGGAAGACCAGCTGTACCAAGTGAGCCAATCCGTCCAGGATACGGTCAATGCAGCCACCTTCAGCATTACGGCTGGCGGTCAGGGAGAAGCCACGGATGCCACCATCACCAAGAAAGTCGGTGAATCCATCCGCATCTTCGGCGATGCGCCTAAGGTATCCGGCGGCGGTGACGGCGACGGCTGGGACCGCAGCAAGGCCAATATCCTGACCAAAGTGAAGAAGGACAATAACGGAGATGAATACATTTCCGTAGAACTCCAGGATCACCTGGAAGTGGGCGTCCATGCAGGGACTGACACAGATAGCACCGCCATTACCGGTGTGGACGGCAGCATGCTGTTCAAAGGGGCGTCAGCTGCTGATGAAGTGAACATCACCGGCGATACAGGGGTCACCCTGAACTACAACGGCAGCCAGGCTGCCGCACTCCGCCAGGACAAGGGCGCCGGCTATCTGGACCTGACGGGAACCACGGCGGGAACCAAGGCGTCCGTGTCCGTCCATACAGGGGCTAAGAACCTGGCCCAGCAGGACCAGACCCGTCTGACCTATACGGATCAGAGCGATAAGTCTCATGATGTGGCTACCCTGGACGATGGCCTCGTCGTCGCTGGTGACAACGGACAGGTGACGCGTCTGCTGAACAGCACGCTGAAGCTGTCCGGTGGTGAGACAGATACGACTAAGCTTTCCAGTGGACAGAATATCGGTGTTGTCGCCAATAAGGATAACGATGGCTTTGATATCAGACTGGCAAAGAACCTCACCGGCATCGAAAGCATTACGGGCTTGACAAACACCACCATTGGTCCGGACTTTGCTACTCAGGGCCGGGCGGCTACGGAAGAACAGCTGAAGCTGATGCAGAGCAGTATCACACAATCGGCTCAGGGCGGCGGCTTCGGCCTTACAGCTGATGGAGACGGAACGAAAGCGGCGAAAGCCGACCTTGGCAGTACCATCGGCATCCATGGGGATGGCAATATCACCACGGCTGTTTCCGACGATGGCAAATCCCTTAACATCGGCCTGAAGAAAGATGTGGACCTCGGCAATGATGGCTCCATTAAGGCTGGCGGCGTGACCATCAGCAATAAGGGCATCGATGCAGGCAACAAGAACATCACCAACGTGGCGAGCGGTATCGTCACTGGGGACGACAGCGACAATACCAATGCGGCCAATATCGGCGATGTGAAGACCCTTGCTGGTGAAGCTGCCAAGACGGAAATCAGCAAGCTGGGCAGGCGGGACTTTGCCGGGGATGATGGAGAAACCGTCTCCAGAGGCCTGGGCGAATCCATGAAGCTGTCCGGCGGTGCGGATACGTCTAAGCTGACAAATGGCAACATCGGTGTGGTGAAGAACGCCGCTGGCGATGGCCTGGATATCAAGCTGTCCAGCGAACTTACAGGGCTGACCAGCGTTACCACAGGAAATACCACCATGAGCAGTGATGGAATCAAGATTACCTCTGCCGGTAAAGGCACCCATGCCGTGGAAATCACAAACAGCAATGTCTCCATGGGCGGCCAGCAGATTCACGATGTGGCACAGGGGACCAGTGATACCGATGCGGTGAACGTGAGCCAGCTGAAAGGTCTGGTCAGCGGCGTGGATGGAGCTGTAAACAAGCTGAACAATCGCCTGAACCGGGTTGGTGCCGGGGCAGCTGCTCTGGCGGCGCTTCATCCGCTGGATTTCAATCCGGAAGAAAAGTGGAACTTTGCTGCCGGTTTCGGCCACTACGTGAATGCCAATGCCGGTGCCATCGGCGCCTTCTACCAGCCCAATGAAGATACCCTCTTCTCTCTGGGCGGCAGCTGGGGCGGCGGAGAAAACATGGTCAATGCAGGCGTCAGCATCCGCCTGGGCCATGGAAACTCCATCATAGGTTCCCGTACCGTTATGGCCAGAGAAATCATGGCCTTGAAGCAGCAGGTGGAAGCACAGAACCTGAAGCTTAAGGAAAATGAAGATTTGAAGGCCCGACTTGCCAAACAGGACCAGGAAATCGCAGAACTGAAAGCTATGGTTCTTAAGCTGGCGGCTAAAGGCTGATTTCATAGATGCAGAGTAAAAACACCCGAAAGTGATTCTGAAAGAGTCACCTTTCGGGTGTTTTTATATGGTCTTTATCTGCCCGCAGCGCTGCGAACAGGGCAAGGTGTTCTGCTCTATTCCATGATAAAACCCCTGGCGCCCGAAAATCAGCGATTTCCAGACATCAGGGGTTCAGTAAGGCGCGGGAATTGTCATCACCTATCCCTGGATTTTTTCCATTTCGGAAAGAGGCAGAGTGTCTCTCCCTTTAGAGCCGCTTATGAGAAACACCAGGGTACCTGCAGCAGCAGAAATGGTGGAAGCCATAAGAATGGAAAATTTGGCCAGGTTCAGGAGGCCGGGATCAGTGAAGGCGATGGAGGCAATGAAGATGGACATGGTAAAGCCGATACCGCCGAGCATGCCGGTAGCTGCCAGCTCCCGGGGAGAGGCTTTGCCGGGAATGTCTATATGGCCTATTTTATGGAGAAGGTAGACAGAGCCGAAGATGCCGACCGGTTTTCCAAGGAAGAGTCCTGCCAGGATGCCCCAGGGGAGGGGGGAAGTAAAGTCCAGAGAAGCAAGGGAAATTTCTACGCCCGCATTGGAAAGGGCAAAAACGGGCATGATGAGATATGCAGACCAGGGATGAAGTCTCTTCTCCCACTGATGAAGCATGGATACTTTGCAGTTCCCTTCTGCCGGAATAGAGAAGCCCAGAATGACTCCGGCTATGGTGGGGTGGATGCCGGCTTTCAGGAAAAAGTACCATGCCACAAGGCCTAAAGCTAGATAGGCCGGGAAGAAACGGATTTTCAAGCGGTTTAAAAGGAATGCGCCGGCCAGAGCTGCCAGTCCGGAAGCCAGGGCTATCCATGCAAGGTCCGTGCTGTAAAAGAGGGCGATGACGACAATGGCGCCTAAATCATCTACAATGGCCAGGGCCGTCAGGAAGACCACCAGCCCCGGCGGTGCGCTTCTGGCTGCCAGGGTCATAATGCCCAGGGCAAAAGCAATATCGGTAGCCATGGGAATGCCCCAGCCGCCGGAGGTTTCCGTGCCAAAATTCAGAAGGCTGTAAAACAGGGCCGGTACCAGCATACCGCCCAGTGCCCCGCAGACGGGAAGAATCATGGCAGATTTGGTGCGGAGTTCTCCATAGAGGAATTCCCGTTTGATTTCCAGGCCTACCAGAAAGAAGAAAACGGCCATGAGCCCGTCATTGACCCAGTGAAGAAGTCCCATTTCCAGGGAAAAAGGTCCTATGCCGATGGCGATTGGCGTGTGAAGGCTGTGCTCATAGGCGCCGCCCCAGGGAGAATTGGCTATGATGACAGCCAGGATGGCACATATGAGAAGAATGACACCGCCCGATGCTTCGGAACGCAAAAAGGAAAGAAATGTGGTGCTCAGGGATTCGATTTTTCGTCTCATAGTCAGCTCCTTTCAAGAAAACGAAATATTCTATTCAAATAATAGCATATAATACATATAATGTCATTACCCATTACGAAATATTTATGTATTGCATTGAATACTATATATTTAAATGAATTTGATAAATAATAGATAGGTACAGGACTGGGAGGGCGGGCTTCATCCTGCTTTTTTGTCCCGGGAAGTTAAAATCAGTGTGAGTTAAAGCTTTCATATCTGTTTTCTTTTTGAAGTTGAAATTCTGTTTGTGGTCAGTTGTCGCCTAAGCTTGTCAAGTCTGTGATGACGAATGATTCCTCGGATACCGGTTTGGCTGTATTGCGCTTGCGTGCGGCGGCAGCCTTCTTGTCATGCTTTTCGTAAGCTTCCACGATACGGGTCACCAGTTTGTGGCGCACGATGTCTTTTTTGTTCATCTCTATAAAAGCGATACCCTCCACGCCTTTCAGAAT
>ERZ859732.718-NODE-718-length-12478-cov-9.994574_pt1 | contig 12478 bp, 15 predicted proteins | sample MGYA00510123_ERZ859732 | MGnify/ENA primary metagenome ERZ859732 (study PRJEB30046, sample SAMN00715133) | human gut metagenome | study: EMG produced TPA metagenomics assembly of the A metagenome-wide association study of gut microbiota in type 2...
CCTTAACGAACAAAATTTTAAAGTTGCAACGTTGCAACTAGAAAGGACGAATATTATGAAAATTAATGGTACAGAGGTTAAGGAAATTAAAAGGGCTATGGGTGACTATAATAAAGATAAAATAAATAATGTTATATTGTATTATACCCCATTGCAAAAGGTTGTTGTTTTTTCAAGAGAATTTTATAATTCAACTATTAAAGACGTATACGGGGCTGATAATTTATTTATTAATTTAACCGACATAATTAATGACGCATACCCCGAGAATTATAAAATTTCAATGGTAACAATTCAGGCAGTATTAAGGGAGTATGTTTTATAATGGATATTAAAATGAAAAAAGATTGTATTGAAGCCGATTATTTTTATGCTAAACATAATGGTAAAACTAAAGAATGGTTTATTGAAAAGGCGACTGCTCATTATTTTTATGATCTTGATAAACTAACTACTAATGAAATAGCATTTTTTCAAGGTTATATAACACAATTAGCAACAGTATTTTAATTATAAAACCCCCGTGAGAAAAATCTCACGGGGGTATTTTTATGTTCTCAAACTGATAGAGTGCTTGCTTTGTGCATTTATCCAGTTTCTAACAATTTCACCTACTGAATTATCAGCATAGAACACACGATTAAATGTTATTAAATTATTAATAAGTTTATGTACGTCTGTTGGTTGTTCTGCTAATGATTGAACGTGTAAGGGGTTTGTATCAGCTTCAAAACTGTATACAACCCTCTTTTTTAATTCGAGATTTTCCGTCTTTGTCTGAATGTTAAAAAATAGAAATACAGTGTTTTCATAATGTACAATATTGCAGGCAATAACGTCATTGTCAAAGAATATATAAGCCCTATATACAATATTTTCATTTTGAATTTTGAATGGTGCATGGGGGTAGTTTTTAATTTCCCACTGTCCTGTAGTTATCATTTTCAATTGTGGGTTATCAAACGCAAAGTATTTACTAACTTTTCCAGTTTGACCCCTGCTGTCTGAGTATTCCAAAGCTAACGTTAATTCACTGTCACCATATGTAAATAATTTCAAGTCGCCCTGTTTAATGTCCGAAATTTTACCTAACCCCATTTCGGCAAAATAAGGACAGTATTGATTTACAGTATTTGCAATCATGTATATAATTGTATTATCTCTATCACGCATAATAGATGATAAAAGTTGAGTAAATATAACAAATTCATTATTAAGATAAAAAGAGCGGGTCATAAATTCATCAAATAGTATATATTTGTAATATCCATTATCAGCACCTTTTGAGCGTTCCCACGCATTTAAAGAAAAACACTTGCAAAAACTTTGTTCGCTTTTTTCCTCAGTATCTGTATTATATAGGAAAAATTCTCTATTTTTGTATACAGTGCTGTTAAATTGTCCGTTAGATAATTTTTCAATTAAAGCCGAATGTGGTTTAAACAAATTCTGTATATTTTTAGGCATAATTTCTTCATCATATCTTCTTATATATGCAAGTCTAAACCCCTCTTTAAAATATCCTTTTATTTCCTGCTCACACACTGCATAAGTTTTTCCGTTTGAACGCTGACCAATAATTAAATTGTATAGTGCATTTAACTTATTAATCTTTTTTAGTGAATAGTATTCATTTTTCATTAAAATCACACTCCCAAAAATTTGTAGCCAATTCTTGGCTTTTTTCAAATAATGTATGCTCTTTCGCACCGCTACCGAAATTTGTACCACACATTAAATAATATATAAACTGTTCAGATAGTGACATATTATAGTCTTGTTCCTCCATGTGTATGTAACTATTTTCCGCCACTTCTGCATAGTTTCCTTGATAATCTTTTACCAAAATTTTATAAGGATCATTAATATATGTTAATGTATTTTTGCCCGTATACTCTTTTGGTATATACATTTCATTGTCAAAAAATTCAAATGGTTGCAACGTTGCAACTATATATGGAACGGCACACTTTTTATTTAGTCCTGAAACAGTAATATTAAATTTTCCGTCCTGCTCATATGCGTAACGCTTTGCGCCTAACGTTTTGAATTTTGTGTAAATTCCCTCAAAGTCCCACACTCCTAAAGGCTTTTCAGTACCTTTAATTGTTTTAGGTTTAGCCAAACTCAAATTAATTTCATAATAGTTTAATGTTTTGTTTATCTCGTCAATACAATTTTTATTATATTTATTTATCCAGTTTTCATAATTCTCATAGTTTAAAAATTTTATGCTATCAGTATCACAATAAATAACATCATCATTAATTTTCAATATACCCTTAAAAAGCTCGTGCCTTGCCCACGCTGTTATCCACACTCCCCACTGATATACTAATACTTGCTTTTTATTTTTTATGTAATTTTCTTGTAATGCTTCCGTAATATCTTTCTTTTTTGTATTCCATTCTTTTCCGTCAAAAACAATATCATCGTTTACGGGGTTTGTTACACACATACCAAACAAACTATTTAGCATTCCTTTGCCGACTAGGTACTCAACTTCTTTTCCTGCTACACCTTTTAATGTTGTTTTATCGTTGTAAAATTTTAATGCACATTCTATAATTTGTTTAGGCAAATATCCATAACTTGACGTGTAAAATTTACCAATTGACAAATGCTCATAAGAATAAAATTGTTCAAAGTCCTTAAAGTCAATATCTGTAAAATATGTAAATATTCTATCTGCCGATACAATTCGCCCATTATCAACAACAGCATTATCACAAACAGAACATTTTGAACGTGATAAAATGTGATTACATTTTTTAGCAATAACGTTAGTTAATTCTACCTCAAAAACACAAGGATAATTTTTAATACAATATCTAAAATCTGTTAAATCTTTTATGTGAACTTTTGTAAATGGTTGCATTGGATATTTTTTTCTAATCATAACGGACGGGTAAGAACTTGTAAAGTCAATACTTGCCACATTTTCAAGTACCATTCCCACATACATATAGTTAGCGTGGGTATAACCGCCCATGAAACTTTTGTGCAGTAGGCAAAATAAGTCTTTATCAATAGGAGCTATCTTCTTAATCTTTTCTCTATATTTTGGATAATATGTATTTTTCTTAATGTAATTTTGACAATATTTTCTAACATATCCCGTTTTTGTTAATGGTATTTTTGTTATATCATTATCATTTTTTGCCATTTCTTCAAGAATAAAATAGTGTAAAATTTTAACGTCATGTTCACAATATTCTAATTCTTTTTTTGCCAATGATGTTTTCCATGTTCTTACAAGTTTATAGTTTAAATCACCTGTTAATTTTTGTATTTTTACGCTTGTCAAGTCGTCCGCTGTTTTTGCTAAACTCATACCACTCAACATTAAACTGCACTTTAAATCAAAGCAGTCGTTCATAGTACATTTAATAGGGTGACGGGGATTTCTTGCAAAAACGTCTTTGAAACGTTCATGACCGATTAGAAATTGGAACTCATAACCTAAATTGTGGATATATATTATAATTCTTCTATATTCATTTAATTGCAATACTTCTTTTAATTTATTTAATGTAAAATCAAAATCTTCCCATGTTCTGCCATATACATAATTTCCATTTAATGCAAACATAAAAATGTACATACACGCACGTTTATTTTCTCCGTCATAAAATGAACTGGTTTCAATATCAAATGCAAAAGGTACGTTATAATATTCTATATACTGATTATCTCTTGTACGGGTTGTAACAGTTTGTAAATTACTATTTTTAAGAATGTTAAAATCAAAATCATTCACATTTATCAACTATTACACCCCTTTACAAAAATAGTTGCAACGTTGCAACTATTTTAATGTTTGTAAAAAATTTCTCATTAAGTCGGCCATGTCGTTTTCTGTTTTTGCTGATTTTTCAAGGGTATCTAATACGGCATTAATTTCATCATCATTAAACCCTTTTGTCACCATATCACGCACAAATGTTTGAGCTGAATCACTATTAGACAACTGTTTTAAAATAGCATTATCTCCATAAAATTCTAGCACCCTATCAACAGTTTCATCTTCAATTTCCAACCGCAAAGCGTGTTTGTGTATAATTTTTTTCGTGTCAGCTACACTTGTTTGTTGACCTAAAAATTGTCTAATCTGTACATAATGTTTTAACAAATCTGCACGGCTTTCACCTTTTGAACCAGTTTTGAAAAAATTATTTTTAGTCGAAAATTTGTTTTCTTTTAGAAATGTATTCCATTTCGCCATGATTATAGGATTTTTCTTATAATACCCACTTTTTTTCAATTGGCTAAGACGTAAATTTGCTTTACGTCCTTGCCTTAAAATTTCTACCTTTAACTGCTCATTTGTTAAACCGCTTGCATAAAATTCATTCATCATACAAATACACCGCCTTGTAACATATTTACTATATACTGTCTTTCGCTGTCTGTACACCTGAAATTTATTTCAGGGTTGCTAACAACTGTAAAACCCTTAAAATCAGACAATTTTCCAGTTTTTTCACAAGCAAAACCAATTGTTCGCCCGTAATTGTCAGGCACGTTTAAAATCGGTCTGTCAATTATGAAATAACAATGTTGAGGTTGCCACGTTGCAACAGACGGCGAACTTGCACTCGCTTCTTGATAATTAGTACCAGTCGCAAAACCGCTATACAATTTCTCGGCACTGCTAACCATACCGCCAATATTTCCGCTAGCAATTGATGTTACACCACCTACTACACCGCTAACCACATTTCCGATAACTGTATTTGCATAACTTGTACTGTCGTTTCCAGTCATTGGAATCGATACGCCTACTACACCATTTCTGTAAATGAATGGTATATCATCTTTAAAAACAATTGCTGTTCCTGCACCCGTTGTATAGTCAACTATCATTTTTACCGAAATTCTATGCCCCATAAATTCAGCCGTTGAAACTGGTACTACTCCAATATATGGAATATATAGTTGTGCTGTTGTGTATGGTTCATAATCCAAAAAATTCTTAAATTTAGTAAAAAATGTACATTCACCTAAATCAATTAAGCTGTTTACATTTTCCGTTAATTTAATACCATTTACACCCGTGTTTGTTCTACCGATTACAATCGGTTCAGCCTGCGTTGCAGAATTTTTTAACGCTACATTAAATGGGAATAGCCGTAGGTCAATAATGCCGTTCATAGGGTTTTCACCCATTAACGCTAACCCTTTTACAATTTCTTGAAATTTAGTCTCGTCAGCGTTCCACAAAAAATCAGCAAGCTGGCGAACACTATTTGACGTGACCGCAAATGACCTATTGAAAACATTCACATTAGATAGTGTCGGCTTGTTCAGGTCTATTTTATCAGTGTAATTGTTTGGGTCTGTATTGCCTATACCATTAAATGGGTTATTTTGCCAATCTGTTGGGTTATTCCATGTTGTCTGAATTTGTTTTACATTTTCTGCACCCTCAGAATATTTTCCAGTAATTTTTCCGTCGTCTGATATAATACCGCAATATATTCCATTCTGGTTTAGATTTTCCTGCTTTGCTAAATTTGCCGAAAATGTGTAATATGTTCCCATTCTGCTATATAATTTATGAATGTTTTCTATGCTATAATTGAAAACTGGTAAATATCCCGTATATGCATCACTACCAATAGCAAAATATGTTTTATCCCACAAATTAATAAACCCTAAATTTGCATAATAATAAGTATAATTATTAAAATAATTAGTGTATAAATCATTACACCCATAAATAAACGTATTTAAAATAGCGTGTGATTGGTCAGAATCGCCAAAATATAACGCGCCATAAATATCATAATTATCCACTATAGAATTTTTTGAATATGTGCAAAATGGTATTATATTAAAACCCTGACAGCGTTGTCTGTCACCAATCTCCGTTCTAAAATAATACGGCACTGCGTATAGCCCTACAATATGATGGGTATTTTTATATGTGGTTTCAAATGTTTGTACGTCTACGTCAATTCTATCACTAAATGACGATACGTCACCCATATCAGAATATTCAAATCTAAACGCTATCACTCGAACCAAAAAAAGAAAATCTTTTAATTTATACTCAGTACCGAAATAATAGCCTAAATTATCACTCTTGCCGCTATCATATGCCAGTCTATAATAAGTAGTCGTATTTTGGTTAGCATATACGGGACGATTTTGTAATGTATCTTTTGTATTTAGCCTACCAAACATAGCACATACACCGCTAGGTGTGTTAGTACCATTTATGAATTCAGACTGATGTGGTTTGTTATATCCAGTTCGTATAAAATAATCGTCAGGGGGGTTGAAATCAACCGCATAAAAAATTGATTCGTCAATAGGATTATTTAACTGTAATTTACCATTATCAATTAATTCTTTCATCGATTGTGTGGTTTTAATACCCTTTAAATATTCTAGTGATATACTGCGATCACTGGAATAAATTTCCTTATTTAATTTCATGTATTTAAACCTCCGTTCTCCGCTGTCCCTTGACCACTGCCACCGCCTGCCACATTTAGCACAAAATTGTAACTATTTGCTGTGGCGGTATCTAAATTAAAATCTCCGCCAGTAAATTCTATTACTTTCATTTCTTTGTTACCTTTTAATGGTAACATTGTATCGGGGATATATGTACTTCCAATATTTTCATTTCTAGTTATTAGAAATTCGCTAGATAGTAACGCGGTTGAATATGTAAATATATCAAATTCGCACTGTAAAATAATAGTTTCTGCACTCTCAACGTCTGCCGAAATTATATGATAAAACCTATCAAAAAATGGTATATATGCCATATTTGCGTTAAACGTTTCGGACGTACAAAATAATCTTATACGGGGTGCAAAACTGTTCATAGTATCCAGTATTTCACAATTATATTCTACTGCGTTTGTTAGCGTTTTTGAAATTGTTCTCACGTCCTGTGAACATTGATACATTGTTATAATTGGCATTTTTTCTCTCCTCAATATAGTTGCAACGTTGCAACTTTTTTAAGGTTGCAACGTTTTAACTATCATTTTGTTATACTGTTACTTTTTTTGCGTCTGCTACTATAAATACAACACAATTTTCCATTGTATCATTGAAATAGCTTGCGTCATACTTATAAAAATAGTTCCAGTATTCGCCCTTTGGATTGTAAATACTTGTAACCCTTGGATTTGCGTTGCATACCATGCACGCATCGCGGTCAAAAATAGTGCCAATAATACCCGTCTGTGATACCTTGTTACCGCTAGCAGTTGTAACATCAATTTTTGAAATTTCTGCAAAATCAAACGTTTCACTTGTTCCACTGCCTTGCCAGTATGGAACCTCAGAATAACCATTCAACTTCACAAGGTCATTATGGAACGTGTCACTCTGTAGATAAACCTCAGCAGTATTTACAAATCGTGACAAAAGCACCATTTTCATGTCACTTTCAGGAGTAAAAGTTGTGTAGCCGCCGTCATTGAACAGCATTGACGGGCGCTGAATGTACTTGATATACTCCTTAATTTTGCCAATTGCATATCTCAGAAAATCTTTATCCATAAGAGCATGGTCTGCTTTCAAAGTCTGAGTAAACTCTGTGTTATACATTGTCAAAAGATTAACAACATTGTTATTGCTGTGTATCTTCTCTGCAATAAGATTATTAACAGTTCGTGTTTTAAGTATATCATTTGACAAAGTGAGTTTAAAACGTATTCTGTTTTCAATCATAGCAAAAAAGCTATTCATTTCAGCCGGTGAATTAAATGCACTCTTGACCTGCATTTCTGTGAATGACATCTGCACTTCATATGTCACCTTACTGTCATAAAATTTTGATTGAACGTCTGGGGCAGTAAAAACAAATGGGTCATAACTCTGTCCGTTTGTTAGCTTCCAGCTATCATTCTCAACAGCGTCAGGCATTTCACAGCGCACCTTTTGCATTGCCGAGCCATACTCCCAGCTATCTGTCAAAATGTCGGGAGCTGTCGAACTGTAAACTCTATCGACAAAAATCATTCTGCCGACTTTGTCAATCAGCTTGCGAACATAGTTGTCAACGTCTGTAGCTTCCAAAATCTGCTTACCCATATCAACAACGTTTTCAAGATTTTCCGTTGTTATAGCACTCTCACCGATTATTTCCTGCTGTGCTTCATTCAAAATTGTGGCAATTTGCGTAACTTTCATTATAATTTACCTCTCTTTATCTCTTCGCCTTTTAAGCGATAATAGTTATTTAGTTTCTTTCTTAGCGTATTGTCAATCCCTTTAAAACATGAAAACTTATCTTTAATAACATTTTCATATTTTAACCAATCTGCAATGCATAACCAAAACACAAAATCATCACTATATAAAATATAGTCTTTTAAATCTTCCTTGCCTTGGAGTGTATCTACTACTACTTTTAATACAACGGCTCTTGCAAGATTAACATAATTTTCCGCATATGTGGGGCTTCTCACTTTTTGCATTTTATTTTTTTTCTCCTTTCCTAATTGCAACGTTGCAACTTTTTTAATATACTCCGATTAGAATTATATCGGCAATTGCCTTGACGAATAAATCAACCACGGAAAACATAGCTAACTGACGTTCACTTTCAATCATCTGTTGTGACGTGGTAACACCTATATTACCACTTCTTGTAAATTCATGTACCGTTTTTTCATTTCCTGCCGTTGTTACTGTAGTGTTTATATCCTGCGTATCTGTATTAGTTCCTGTATTAGTAGTTTTTGTATCATTAATAAAACTATCGGACTTGTCAAAGGTTGTTTTCCCTGTTGTAATTGACGTGTCAACTCCAACTGTATTTGTATTTATACCTTTGTTTGTCTGCGTGATGTTTGGTGTTCGTGTGTCTGTTCCTTTTTCTGTCATGGAATAATTTTCTATCGGATTATATTCCAGTGATAAAGTATCAACTAACTTGTCATACTCGTACTTGTGCGATTTGCCATATAATGCTATATAGTCGCTTGCCTGTTTTACCTTATTAGTATTACTTGTTACATTTTCGCTATCATAATACAGATAAAAACCGCGCTCACCAAACTTATTTACAAAATATGAGAACATTTCAGCCGATGTGAAAACTGTAAATAATTTCAAGTCTGCTGATACCTTGTCAAAGATAGTATTTATAGTGGGAAACTTTTCAATCCATTCATTCAACGTTATTATCTTCCGCACTGCCTTTCCTCTCTTCCTCTGCTGGTTCTTCCTCTGTAGGCTCTTCCTCTGTTTTTACCAAATCTTTCCACTCAGGGGAAATTTCAACTGTTATATTTGTGCCAAACATAGCGTTAATTTTATCAACTGCCTGCTGTCGGTTATTCAACATATTAATAACATTTACAAATAATGCACTATCATTAATATTAACCTCTGCTGTATTTAGCCGTTCTCGTTTCATATTAAAATTTGCATTTACTCCGATTGAATTGTAAAAATTTGCAATCCAAAATTGATACGTTTCAACTGTCTGCTGTAGAATTGTAGCTACACTTGTATTATCTGCCATTTTGATTGGCGAAATACAATTCAAAATTGTATCATCAATCATAACAGCAGGATTGCCATTATATAACTGTTTTAGAACTTTTTCCCCTGCAATTCGCACTGTATCATCTTTACATAAAAACGCTGTTTGAACTCTGCCATTTTTCAAAGCACTGGATATTGTTACTACGCAATCGGCTAACATATTTGCTGTTAGTGTTAGTATAGGGTATAAACCGCCCGTCATTGTTTGTGTGGGATATTTGTCAGTATCACTGTTAAACATTGCCACTCCGTCAACATCTAACTTTACAATTTTACTTCCTAAAATTGGATTAGCGATAACAAATTCTGTAGGTAAATAGTACTCATTTGGATACCCACCATAATTTCCATTTAGTGCATACAGTTTCCCATTGAACTCAGTGAACACAACTCTTCCTGTCACAAATAGCCAAAAGTTCATCACCTGTTCATCAATGGTATCTGGTAAGTTTTCCCATGTAAACATATTGATAACACGATTTAGCAACATTTTGTAATAGTAGCTAGTTAGCTGTGTTTTGTCTATGTTTGAAACTCCAAATTCGCTCCAGTTCCATGGCTTTATTTTTGAACCCATTTTTTCACCCCTTTCAATCGGTTGCAACGTGGCAACTTTTTATTGCCACGTTCTGCCGATTTTGTTATTTACTGTATCTGAATTGAGTAAAACTCTCCATTGGTTGACTTGCCTTTGACAAATCTTACCTTTACTTCTTCGCCGTCATTAAGGCATTCGCTGAGAATATCTGCCAATTCTTCCATGTGGTCAAGACAAACCTTTGACGAGAAACCGAAAACTCCAATATCTGTAGCGATATAGCCAATATCACACGGCTTCTTATCCCTGTCAAGTCCACCATTTTCTACCACTGCACAGCCTGAAACAGTATGCCACTCGCTCGCCTCTGCTGTCTTGATTGAAATAGACCCACTTTTTGCGTTAAAAATATCCTTTTTGCTCATGTTTACGTTAAAACTGTTCATGTGTAATACCTCTTTCCATGTTTTGTAATTTGTTCATATTATGTTGACCATAATATATAATAGTTATGTACGTTAGATAACAATAGCGGTTTAGACCTCTTATTTTTAAAATATTAATTATTTTTTAAAATATTAATTATTATCAATTGTCTGTTGTATTGTTAAATGCTCACATAACGTATTAACTGTTAAAAATTGACTATTTTGTCAAGAATAGCTTCATAAAGTGCGTTGATTAGTTTTACCCCTGCTATTCCATTCTCTTTCTTTTTCAACTTTCGTAAAATCTCGTTTGTAGCCTTTTCAGTGCCTTTTCCGTAAATGCCGTTAAAATCAACGCATGTACTAATTATTTTACAAGTTTTTGCTAATTTTAACATCATTTTGTAAGCGTAAACTCCTGCATTATTATCGCCGCGTTTTAGTCCCGTTGTGTCAAGCGCATTGCCTTTATATCTCAGAACCCCTAGGAAATTAGTATAGGTATGCTTCTCTTTTGCTACAAAATTGTGCCCATTCCAGTTTTGGTCATAACTGTAAAAATAGCTTATGTTTCCCTCTCCCGTTGCTATTGAGATATGACCGATATTGTCAGCCGACTTAAAAATACAAATATCGCCTTGCATTGGTACAAACTCGGGAGTATTTGTAATTTTTGTAAAATTCTTTACAAGAGCCGATACCTCTTTGAACCTTGTAAAATACTGTTGAGCATTGAAATTGTATGGATAGTATGTAAAAACGTTAAAACATTTCTGCATATAGTCATTGACTAAATCGCAACACTGATAAGGGTAAACCCCGTCAAACTCAATTGATTTTCCTAGGGTTTTAGAAATATATTCCTTAAACGTCATTTTTCTTTTACCTCTAAATCTGTTAATCTATGGTTAATTACCTTTATCTGTTCTTCAACAACTGGCAATCTCCTCGCAAAGTTGTTATGCTCTGCTACTCGTTTTTCCAACTGTTGCACCCTGTACTCCGTTAGTTTAAATCCTGAATAACTGCCAATAAATGTGCCTATCAGAGATAACACCGCAACTATTATCGTACTCCACATTAGACTTTACCATTTTTTGAGAACTGAGTGCCAAAGTAGAACGCTATCACTGTGGTAAATACTGTCATGTACTGTTCACTTGTTATTTTTCCTGCAAGTGACAAAAGACAGAAAACAATCGTTAATAGGATTGTTACGACTGATTTTATTGTTATTTTCATTTTATTTGCCTCCTCTTTATCACACTGAGTAATTAATACTCAGTGTGATTTGTTACAACGTCAAAAGTTATATCAATATTTTCAAGGTTCTCCCTCTTTGTCATGAGTGCATTGACCCATATTGACAAATCTTTAAGACTTGCAAAATGATGAATCCCCCTCGAAGTCTCCTCATCATTAGTTGCAACGTTGCAACTTTCAGCCGTTTTTACTTCCTCTTCCTTTTCCTCTGCTTCCTCCACTTCCTCTTCCTCGGTGTCTTTCATTTCAAGAGCCTTAACGCTGTTTACAAATTCTCTCAACTGCTTAATGGTCATATCAGGATTTACAGTCGAGTTCTCAATAACTTCATTGTCAAGAGTTACAAGTACAGCAAGCTGATTAAATGTGAACATTTCAGCGTTGAGCGGTGAGTTAATGTCAGTTATGAACTTGTCAGAAACTCTTCTCATACGGCTCGCAGTAGACTTTGTAATGTTAAACATTGTCATTGTATAATCACCAAAATCACCGAAATCCTCTTTCCACGTACCTTTGTTGTATATCTCCGCGAGGTCTGTGCAGATAGCTTTCTTGTTATCCTCTACGTTTACCATTCTTGTAAAAATACGCTGAGTGCTTTCCCTGAGTGCGTTGCTCTTAAATGTGTTCATGATGTTTGTGCTTTCTGATTTAATAATGTTCTCCATGGTATTTTCCTTTCTGTTGCAACGTTGCAACTTTAAAATTTTTATTTGTTAAGGTTTTC
>ERZ859732.729-NODE-729-length-12387-cov-2.362147_pt1 | contig 12387 bp, 8 predicted proteins | sample MGYA00510123_ERZ859732 | MGnify/ENA primary metagenome ERZ859732 (study PRJEB30046, sample SAMN00715133) | human gut metagenome | study: EMG produced TPA metagenomics assembly of the A metagenome-wide association study of gut microbiota in type 2...
AGGCCTTAATAAATTTCGGATATGAATAAAGGTTTTGAAACCACAGCCTTAAGTAATTATAAGTATTACCCAAAGTAAACTTAAGATTCTGCCGTATAACAAAAGGATGCATTGTTTTGAACCAGTTACCATGCGTATGAAGAATTTTTAGACCTCTAATTTTATCAATATAAGGCATTAAAATATCAGATGTAAGGCTCCCAATGCACTCAAATATGTATACATCATATTCACTACGCAAAACAAAATCAATAAAAAGTTTCAATTCCCCTACGGGATATTTTAACAGATTCCGTCTAATTCTAAACCGATTTATCTCAACTCCATTAAGTATTTCAACATTTTTATCATTATCTGGTCTATATTTAAATTCTAATATTTCTCCTTCTGTTATTCTTAACTTATGCCCATGTAATTTTTGAATTTCTTTATTATTAACAATTGTCGTTATTAAACACAACTTCATCTTTTCTTCTGACATCTCATTTGATACTATTAAAACTTTTTTCTTATGTTTATATGCAATATATGCTGATAAATCTATTGTAAATCTACTCTTTCCTGAGTTTGATGGCATTGCATATGACATTGTTTCACCTTTTCTTATTCCTTTAAATACACTACTTAATATTGGAAATGGTAAACTTAATCCAGAATTCAAATTATTTTCTCCAGATAATAAAAAACTTGTTATATTTGTGCTTAATACTGACCTTTTAAATTTTTCTGTAGTTGTTATTTGAACAATTGCATCTTTAATTTCTTGTATTGTCATTTTATCATATAACTCATAATTAATAATTTCTTCAATTTGTTTTTGTGTTTCTTTTAGTGGATTAGCAGTATAACCTTTTCTTATTTCAAATAATTTTCTTATTTTTACATATACTTTTTCTATATCTAATTTACTATCTTTGCCTTTTTGAGTTAATTTCTTTTTTGCACTTAAAACTTCATAATCTTCTTTTCCATAGTTAAAATCATCTTTTGCAATTTGAGGTGCATATGCCTCTCCTTCTGTGAATAAAATACTTTTATATATATTTAATAATAATATACTTTGGAAATAACAATCTTTCTTTTCAATATAATATGTTGAAATAGCTTTAGGATTTGCCAATAGTAAACTAATATAATCTTCTTCTAATTGTTTATCTTCTAACTGTCTTGGATATTCATAATCTGTATCTTCTTTTTTTTCACTGACCTTTTCTGCTACTTTTTCTAGTTGTGTTCTTTCTTTGATTTCTTCTTCTCTTATACTATTATTTGTTCCAAAAGCATTATTTTTATTAAGATTTTCATTGTCTTCTATCATACTTATTTTTTTCTTTTCTTCATTATTTTCTCTTTTACTTGTAACTTTTTTTACTAATAATAACATTTCATTATATTTTTTCTCATTTATTAATTGTTTGATTTTTGCTATATCTTCTCTATTTTCATCAGTTACTTCAATCATATTAACTAATTTCAATATTCTATCAATTTTTTCTTCTTCCATATTATTCTCCTTTTATATAAATATATCATTAACATCTGTAATTATATATGCTCCATCTTTTATTAATTTATTTGTTCCTATACTTTGTTTTTTTGTTATATCACCAGGTACAGCAAATATTTCTTTTCCTTGTTCAAGTGCTAAATTAGCTGTAATAATTGCTCCACTTCTTTCTCCTGCTTCAACAACAATTATTGATTCAGCTAATCCACTTATTATTCTATTTCTTTGAGGAAAATTTGCTTTATTAGGCTTTGTACCATTTGGATATTCTGAAATAATACATCCACCTGTTTTTAATATTTGTTTTGCTAATATTTTATTTTGTTTGGGATATAATTCATCTATTCCACATCCTAATACAGCTATTGTTTTTCCAATATTTTTACTATTATCCATATTAATTTGAACATTCCCCAAATGTGCATATGTATCTACACCTAAAGCTAATCCACTTATAATATTAAAACCTTTTTGCGATAAATCTTTTGAAAATTTGAGTGAAATATTTTCTCCATATTTAGTACAATTTCTAGTACCAACTATAGCAATTCCTTTATTGTTTAATATTTTCTTATTTCCTATTACATATAATTTTAATGGTGGATTATATATATTTCTTAATTTTTGTGGGTATTCTTTTGATTCTATTGATATTTCTTCTATTTCTATAAAGTTTCACTCCTTCTATTTTGTAACTTCGTAGCTTTTATAACATTATTCATTAACATTGCTATTGTCATAGGTCCTACTCCCCCAGGAACAGGTGTTATATAACTTGCTTTTGAACTTACTTTTTCAAAATCAACATCCCCAACTATTTTTCCACTTTCATCTCTATTTATTCCAACATCAATTACAACAGCTCCATCTTTTATCATATCTGCTGTAACAAATTTGGCTTTTCCTATTGCTGAAATTACAATATCAGCATTTTTCGTATGTTCTTTTAAATCTTTAGTTTTTGAATGACATACTGTTACTGTAGCATTTTTATTTAAACAACATTGTATTAATGGCTTTCCAACTATATTACTTCTTCCTAAAATTGTGACATTCTTTCCTGTTAAATCAATATCATATTCTTCAAACATTTTCATAATTCCATATGGTGTACATGACACAAATGTTTCTTGGTTCAAACACAATTTTCCGACATTTATAGGATTAAATCCATCAACATCTTTTTCTGGCAATATAGTTCTAAATGCTTCATTTATATCTAACAATTTTGGAATAGGACTTTGCAATAATATTCCATTAATTGATTTATCCAAATTTAGTTTTTGAATCAATTCAATTAATTCTTCTTGTTTTATATCATTTCCCAGAAAATATTCTTCAAATTCTATTCCAATTTCTTGACATGCCTTGCTTTTGTTTTTTACATATATTTGTGATGCTTTATCATCTCCAACCATAATAACTGCAAGTTTTGGAAGTATTCCCTCTTTTTTTAAATTATCACATTCTATTTTTAATTTTTCTCTTGTTTTTCTCGCTAGTTCTTTTCCATCTATTATCATAATTTTCCCTCTCCTCAGTCAATTACTATTTAGATTTTATCTCATAAAACTTTATTTGTAAATAGTAAATTATTACTTTCAAAAAAATGAGAGCAATTATCAATTGCCCCCATTTTTACTATTTAATATCTAAATCTAGTGAATTTGAAATATGATATATTCCATTTTGATTATTTACTATATTTTCAAATTTATAATTTCCATCAAGTGTTACAATCAAAGGTATTTTTATACTTGAATATCCTTTTTGTTTATATACTGATATATAATCAATTGCATTATTCATTATCCAATATCCTTTTAAATTTTCCGTATTTGCTAATCTTAATGAATTTGGTAAAGCTATTCTTAATTCTTTAGATTCTGTATCATTACAATTGATTTGTAAATATATTGTTGAATTCTTCTTCAAATTTCCCGTAATTTTTATTGATATATCTTCACTTACATTTTCTGATTCTATATTTTCTAATAATGTTTGATAATAATATCTTACAATAATATCATTACTATTTGTTTCAAATTTTATTGTATCTAATTCCTTGTTATTTACAATATATGTTTTTACTGACATTCCGTTTAATTTTATTATTTCATTTATATTTGAAGATATTATTTTTATTTCTTCTTCATTTGAAATATCTGTTTCATTATTTTGGAAGAATGATAATATTGCAAATCTTAAATATTCATCTTCTGGAGAATTTGCTATTAATTCATCAATAATTTTACTAGAATTTTCTTTATTTATAAATGTTTCAATTATTGCAGTGATTGATTTATATTCTTCTTTTTCTTCACTATTCAATTCTATTTGATTATATAAATCTTTAGCATTTTGATAGTCTCCTAAGAATTCTAATGATAATGTTACTAATAATTTATTATAATTTTCAATATCTTTTTCTTCTTTTAATTGTAATAAATCTGTTAATACAGTTTTTTGGTTAGCAGATGCTAATAAATATTGTTCAAATAAATTATTATCATCATTTATAAATGGATCTATATTTAAGCCTGAAATATAATCTTTTGCATAATATTGAATTAATGCTGTTAATACAATATCTGTATTTGCATTTTCTAGATTTTTTAAATAATCTGTATAATTTTGAGTATCTTTATATTTAGTCATATTTATATTAACTTGATTATTTGAACTTCCATAATATTTTGTTCTTATTTTTTGAACTTCATTATATGCTATTTGTGTATCTAATCTATCTGTTAATGTATTTTCTATAAAATCAATATAGTTAATATATTTTTCCATATTTCTATTATAAATTTCTAATACTACTGGATTTTTTGTTGGCTTTATTTCAGGAATTTCATTAATATTTATTTTTGTATATTTCTTTACTTCTTGTGCAGATTCTATAATATTAATTGGATATGTTATTGCATCTTCCTGATTATTTCCACTTCCTCTTATTACAACATGATATGTTCCATAATCTAATTTTCCAAAGTTTACTGTTGTAATTGAATTTGTTGTTCCTTCTGCTTCTAATGTTTTATTTAATTCTTCTATTGTAAATTGATATTTTACATTATATTGTTCTGAAGCTATACTTGTTGCATTTAAAACTAAATCATCTGTTGTTTTAACATTTCTTGGTTCTGTACTTTGAATAAAGAAATCTAATTTTGATGTTATATCAATTTTATTAACACCAACATATACATCTTCATTTGCTGAGTGAACTGTTACTCTATATGTTGTAACATTATCTGGTAGCTTAAATTTTACATTCGCAACTCCATTTGAATCTGTATATACTGTATCAAAATATGCTGTATCTCCGAAATTTCCTCTTGTATCTCCATCTCCCCCTCCAAATCCATCTGCATCTTTATTTATATAATCAAAATAACTTGAATATGTATAAATTGGATATTCTGGATCTTGGTATATTGATGAAAGTATTTCTGTTGAATCTTCTTGTACTGCAAATACTGCTTCATTAACAACACTTATATTTACAAATGTCTTTATAGGTTTATTATTATTTGTTGTTTTTATTGTTAAATTTACTTCATCACCAGGTTTATATTCTGTTTTATCTGATTTTATATCTATATCAACTTTTTTTGTTTCTTCATTAAAATCATAATAATATATTGGCATTCTATAAAATTTACCATTATAGTAATATGCTGATGTTATTTTACATCCAGGAAAATCTTTTTCTTCAAATTTGTATTCAATTTCACTCTTATCTGTTATCTTTGTAGTTAAAATATTTCCTTGTGCTGATATTAATAATAATTTTCCATTATTATCTATTTCTTGATTTCCTTTATTTGCTATACTTTCAGATAATGTAAATTTAGCTGAATCTCCTATATTGAAACTTGTCACATCTGCCTTTAAGAAATATCTAAATACATCATAGTATTGTGAAATTTTTTGTTTATATGCTAATTTTCCCAAATTTGAGAAAAAGCCATATGAATATCCTAATTCTACATCTCTTTCATCTCTATATATGATTTTTTTAATTTCTATTTCATTTCCACTTCTATCTTGTAATTTGAATATTAAAGTATATGTATAGCTATAAATTTCTGTATTATCTTTCATTTTTAAAGAATTTATATCATAATTCATTTTACCATTTTGCATATTTATTTCAGTAACTTTTTGCACATTTTCTGTTATTATATAATCATATACTGGTTTATTTGTTTTTGTATATTTATCAAGCTCATATTTTACAACTTTCTTTTCACTTCTACTTTCTTTTAAGTCTATCTCAACTGTTGTATTATATTCACCATCATATAATTCTTTTAGATCATAACTTACTTCCATTTCTTTATCTTTTTGTAATTTATATGCACTTAATTCATAATTACTTCCTGTATTATTAACTGTTGTATATACGTCTCTATAAATTAATTCTACATCTTTTGTTGTAGCTGTATCATTATATTCTTCTAAATCTCCATTATATACTTCCATATACATATATGTTGTTATATATGTTTTTTCATCATCTTTTTTTATATCTACTGAAAAATGTGCAATACCATTTTCATCTGTTTTTTCAAGTAATTCTTGTCCATTAAATCTTACAAGAACTTTTTTATTTGGTACAACAAGTCCTGTTATATGTGTTACTTTAACATCAAAATCGTATTTTTCATTATTATACACATAATTCTTATTTGCTATGATTTCATATGTATAATTTTGAAGCTCATAATTTTCAATTGTTACATATCTTCCTGCAATTTCTTTATCTTTATAATATAATGAAATCATTGCATATTCTACATCATAATGATTTTGTAATTCTACTTTATAATTATAATTTCCATCTTTTCCAATATTTATTTTTTCTTTGCTTTCACCATTAAATGATATATAAAACTCATCTTGTAAATCATTACCATATATTGCTTTTGGAACAAATCCCCATATATTTATTGTATCTGTACTCTTATATAATGTTCTATCTGTATAAATATAAGAATTTGAATAATATAATTCTTTATTATAATTATATACACCTACAATTAGTTTATTTTCTGTATTACCAATTTTTAAGTATTTTATTGTTTCTGTTGTATCTGATGTAAATTTTACAGTTCCTTCTGAATTTGTTACTTTTTCTTCGCTTTCATATTTTACCTTAATATTTGAAGCAATTCCGTTTTCATCTGATACCCATACAAGAATGTCATTTTCTGTATTTGTAACATATGCATTCAAATTATTTATTTGAATTGGAGTATTAAATAATTCTGAACCATTTCTATTTTTTATTATTGCAACATAATATCCATCTTGTAATGTTCTTGTTAATTTTATTCCGTTTTCTATTAGATTAAAATCTACTTTTTGCAAATCTGTTGCTTTTGAATAATCTTTAGTTTGCAAATATTCTATAAAACTATCTGAACTATCAAATTTACCAATTTCAACATTTGTAATTTCAATATTTCCATTTGTTTGATAATATAATGATATATTTTCATTTGAATTATAAGTATTTATATTATCAATTGAATTTGATATATTTTCATATGTTTCTGTCATTCCTGTATCATTATTTACACTAAATGAAAATGTATAATTATCTTCTAATTCTTGATCATATATTTTTAAGCCTTTTTTTACTGTTACAGTATATTGAGTTTGGTCTAATAATCCATTACTTGGTATAAATCTGTAAACTTTGCCTTTTTGTTCCCATGTTCCTTCAACTTCTGGTACTATTTGAACATATTTTTCAAAATTTTCTATATTTGAATAAGACATTTCAATTTCTATATTAGAACTTGTTAATACTTGATTAGACATATTTATTGGGTATGTATTTGTTACACTTAATTTATTTGATGTTTGATATGCCCAACTATCTTTTGTTATTTTATCTTTTACATATTGTAATTTTAAAATTGTATTATCTGGTATATTTTGTTTAAATTTTAATTTATATTGTCCATCTTTTCCTATTTTTTCTATAGAATATTCTAATGCTGGTTCTATATACAAACTTTTCTTTACACTCTCTATATTTGCATCTTTATCTGTATATATTATAAATTCTGAATCATCTGCTAAAACTTGATCAGATATTTTCGTTGGTTCTATTTTTGTTATTGATATTGTTTGAATTTGAGTAGAATCAAATTTCATAAAATTCATTCCTAATGCGAATATAATCACAAATACTGCTGCAATAGATGTAATAGTTATTATCTTTTTATACTTCTTATTCTTTTTACTTTTTTGTTCATTTATTATTTTTTTCATATTATTTTCAAATTCTTCTGAAGGTAAAATTTTATTTTCAAATTTTTGCTTTAATATTTTATCTATTTCATCATCTCTATCCATTCAAATCCTCCTTTCTTGTATTTTCATCTAAGAAAATACTTTCTAATTTTTTTCTTGCTCTTGATAATCTTGATTTTACTGTTCCTTCTGGTAATTTTTGAATTTCTGAAATCTCTTTTATGTTAAAATCTTCAAAATAATATAATATAACCATTGTTTTCAAATCTTCATCTAGTTTTTTTATGGCTTGTCTTACTCCAAAATCATCATATTTATCATTATAAACTAAATCTGTTTGATTATAATTTTCTAAATATATAATTTTTTTGTTTTGTCTATGAATTTTATTACATTCATTAATTAAAATTCTAATAAGCCATGTTTTAAAAAATTCTGCATTTTTCAATGTATGTATTTTTTCAAAAACAATTACTGTTGTATTTGAAATTGCATCAGATATTTCTTCCTCTGTTTTTAAAATACTGAATGCTACTCTATACATAGATTTCATATTTTCCATTAAAAGATTACCAATTTCATCTACATTGCCATTCCTGGCTTTTTCTACTTTTTCGGTATCCATATTTTCTCCCTTCTATATCTTTATACTCTTTAGATGTTTTTCTACATTATTTGGTTCACATATTTCAAACTTTTTATTAAATTTAAGTTTTATTTATAGAAAAAATAAGAATTTCTATATAATTTTTATCACATAGAAATTCTTATTAATGTTTTTACGAGTTAAATTCATCCAGTATTCCAACTTTATATTCAATGTCTTCCATATGTGGGAATATTTCTTTTACTCTTTTTAATGTAAGCATTGTCATTTTAGGTTGTGGATTTTTAGGGTCATCTGACAACAATTTTTGTGTATAGCAATTTTTGGCAGTTCTAAATAATACATATCGATTTCGTACATATGTATAATAAATTTGATATCCATTTTTTAAATCTAACCACATATCCTCAAATGTATAATTTTCCACTAATTTTCCTCCTTGTTATTTACACATTTCTTCAAATTCATTTTCACTAATAATTTGTACTCCTAAACTTTGTGCTTTTGTAAGTTTACTTCCTGCATCTTCTCCTGCCAATAAATAAGTTGTTTTTTTAGATACAGAACTTGATGTTTTTCCTCCAAATTTTTCTATAATATTTGATGCTTCTTCTCTTGAATATTTTTCAAGTGAACCTGTTAATACAAAAGTTTTCCCTGCAAATCTGTCATCTTCATTTTCTTCTTTTTGTCTTTCCATATTTACTCCTGCATCTTTTAGTCTTTTCAACAAGTCTTTTGTTTGTTCTTGAGAGAAAAATTCATTTATACTATTTGCTACAATTGGTCCAACTTCATCTACTTGACTTAAATCTTCAATTGATGCATTTGATAAATTATCCATATTTTCATATGTTTTTGCTAATACTTTAGCAGCTTTCACTCCTACATGTCTTATTCCTAATGCTGTTATTAATCTATATAAATCATTTTGCTTGCTTATATTTATACTATCTATTAAATTTTGAGCAAACTTTTTACCATTTTTCTTTAATGATGCTATATCTTCAAATTTCAAATCATATATATCTGCAATATTTGAAATCATTTTCTTTTCAAGTAATATTCCTATAATATTTTCACCTAGTCCATCTATATTCATTGCTTCTCTTGATACGAAATGCACTAAATTTCTATATAATTTTGCTGGACATTCTATTCCTGTACATCTTACTGCAGACTCTCCTTGTTCTCTTACTGTTTCTGCACCACATACTGGGCAATGTGTTGGCATGACAAATTCTTTTTCTGTTCCATCTCTTTTTTCTACAACTGCTCGTACTATTTCTGGTATTACATCACCTGCTTTTTGTATTATAACTCTATCACCTATTTTTAATCCTTTTTCTTTAACAAAATCTTCATTGTGTAATGTTGTTTTAGATATAAGTGATCCAGCAACTCTTACTGGTTTTAATATTGCAAGTGGTGTTATTACCCCTGTTCTTCCTACTTGAAATTCTATATCTTTTAAAATTGTTTCTTTTTGTTCTGGTGGATATTTATATGCAATTGCCCATTTTGGAACTTTAGATGTTGTTCCTAAAATTGTTCTTAATTTTAGATTATCTACTTTAACAACTGCCCCATCTATTCCAAATGTTAAATTTTCTCTATCTTCTCCTATTTTATTTATTGCTTTTTTTACTTCTTCAATATTTGAACATGGTATACGAACAGGATTTACATTAAATCCTAATTTTTCTAAATATTCCAATTCTTCAAAGTGTGAATTAAATTCTTTTCCTTCTATTTTTTGAACATTAAATATATAAATATTTAATGGTCTTTTTTTGGTTATATTACTATCTAATTGTCTTAATGAACCAGCTGCTGCATTTCTTGCATTTGCAAATAATTCTTCTTCATTTTCTTCTCTTTCTTGATTCATTTTTTCAAATTCTTTTTTAGATATAAATACTTCTCCTCTAACTGTTATATTTATTTTTTCTGGTAATTCTTGAGGTATTGTTTTTATAGTTTTCAAGTTTTCAGTTACATCTTCTCCAACTAGTCCATTTCCTCTAGTTGCTCCTCTTACAAGTTTTCCATCTTTATATTCTAATGCTGATGATAAACCATCTATTTTTGTTTCAACAACATATTTTACTTCATCAATTCCATTTTCACTTGCTACTTTTTTTACTCTTTCATCAAATGCTTCAATTTCTTCAAAATTAAATACATCTTGTAAACTTTGAAGTGGTACTTCATGTTCTACCTTAGTAAATCCTTCTTTTACATGTCCTCCTACTTTTTGTGTTAATGAATCTTTGGTTATAAATTCTGGATTTTGACTTTCTAATGTTCTTAATTCTAACATCATCATATCATATTCAAAATCACTTATTTCTGGTTTATCATCATCATAGTATTTTCCTGCATAATATGATGTTTTTTTAGTTAATTCTTCCATTCTCTTTTTGGCTTCTGTCTTATTCATTGATAATTCCCTCCTAAAGCTTTTGTTTTTTAGTATTATATATTATTAAACAAAAAAAATAAAGGAATTTTAAAAATTCCTTTATTTTTTTAGTCTGCTCTTGCTTCTACTATTAATCTTCCATCCAAGTCATCTGTACATGAATATAATGTTATTTCTCTTTTTCCATCTGTATCTCTATTATAGAAAGAATTATCATTCTCAGCTGTAATGAATATGTTGTATACTTTATATTCAACTTTGCTTCCATTTAGATCTGTTATATATATTTTATCTCCATTAGCTAATTTTTTGTTGTCTGAAAAGAATGTTCCGTTTCTATAATTATGTCCAGCAATTACTATATTTCCTTCTGTATTTAATTTTGTATTTAGTGGATATTGTACAGCAACTGCAACTTCGATTTTGTTATTGCTTGCTGGTCCCTCTAATATAGGCATATTAACATTTGTTTTTGGGATTTCTATTGTTCCTAAAACATTAAATCCTTTGTATGTTCTTGTTTTACTAGAATTATTTGAACTAGTATCAGCGGCTGCAATGTTTTCTGATATGCTTCCTGGATTTGTGATATTTTCTGTACCTGTTGTATTTCCTGTGCTTGCTGTATTTTTTACTTCTTCAACAAATGAAGATACATATTTATTTGCATCATCTACTTTTGTTGTGCTTTCAAAATAATTATAACCTAAATATCCTCCTAATCCTATTATTGCAACTATTATTACTATTAATAATACTGTTAAAAATTTACTATATTTTGTTTCAAACATATTTTATCCCTCCGTTTTTTTAGATATTTATATTATAACATATATTTTATTTATTGTACATATTTTTTTTGACGTCTTTTTTCATAAATTGTCTAACGCCTCATATAATCGTAGTTTTATCTTGCATATTTTATTTTGCCTAAACACTAAATACCACAAATATATTAATATTGCTAAAATTGCTATATTTTTACAGTAATATATGTATATGCTTGATAAAGATGTAATCAAAAATAACATTGCATTTGATATTATATTTGTGTACCATATTGCTTTTTTTCTTTTTATTGTTAAACACAATAATGATTTTAAAATTCTTCCACCATCTAATGGATATATGGGTAACAAGTTAAATATTACAATAATAATATTTGCATATATTATATTACTAAGCTTTTCATTTTGAAATATCAATGTTATTGCAATTACTAATATGTTTACAAATGGACCTGCTAATGCTACTAATATTTTTTTTACTTCTAATATATTCGATTTTAGTATTTTTTTGTTATAATCTAGTTCTGTTAGATTAAATTCTATTGAAAATCCAGTTGGTAATATTGATATCCCTTTTACTTTCATTTTTAGTAGTATTCCTGCTAGCAAATGCCCTAATTCGTGTAAAAATGCAAATAACATTATTATTGAGTATATTTCAATTTGCCTTGTACAATATAATATTATTAAAAAAATAAATATTTTTAAATCTATTCTAAAAACCATATTTTTAATTATTTAAAATTAGTTGAATACAAACTAATTTATCCTCTCTTTTTTCTTTTTA
>ERZ859732.734-NODE-734-length-12296-cov-14.629687_pt1 | contig 12296 bp, 8 predicted proteins | sample MGYA00510123_ERZ859732 | MGnify/ENA primary metagenome ERZ859732 (study PRJEB30046, sample SAMN00715133) | human gut metagenome | study: EMG produced TPA metagenomics assembly of the A metagenome-wide association study of gut microbiota in type 2...
CAGGGCGATGCCCTGGGCTAGGAGCTTTTGGGCCTTCAGCCCGTACTTGAACCACATGCAAAAGTTCTGTTATATATAGTAGCGGCAAAGAACCGCAACAATACTTGCTGAACTTTTAAATCAGAAATCTGATTTTACTTGATGATTCCCTCTTCTACGAAAATCTTCTTCAAGATCTGGACAGCCTGCTCAACCTGCTCTCTAGTATGAGTAGCCATGAGTGCGAAACGTACCAATGTATCCTGAGGAGCACAAGCTGGAGGAATAACAGGGTTGATGAACACACCTGCATCGTAAGCCATCTTGGTAACAACGAATGTCTTCTCAGCATCGCGCACGTAGAGAGGAATGATAGGACTCTCTGTCTCGCCAATCTCGAAACCTTCCTCGCGGAAACGCTTCAAGGCATAGTTGGTTACATCCCAGAGATTCTCGAAACGCTCTGGCTCATTCTGAATGATGTGGAGAGCCTCGAGAGCTGCTGCTGTGGCAGCTGGAGTGTTAGAGGCGCTGAAGATGTAAGTACGGCAGTTGTGACGGAGGAAGTTGATCGTATCCTTGTCTGATGCGATGAAACCGCCGATAGAAGCCAGACTCTTAGAGAATGTACCCATGATGAGGTCTACCTCATCGGTCAGACCGAAGTGGTCGCAGACACCACGACCCTGCTTGCCGAATACGCCAAGACCATGAGCCTCGTCTACCATGATAGAGCAGTTGTACTTATGCTTGAGTTTTACAATCTCAGGCAAGTTAGCCAGGTCGCCCTCCATAGAGAACACACCGTCAACAACGATGAGCTTGATAGCCTCCTCAGGGAGCTTAGAGAGCACGCGCTCCAAATCTTCCATATCGTTGTGCTTGTAGTGAAGCTGGGTAGCGAATGAGAGGCGGCGGCCATCTACGATACTTGCGTGGTCGCGGTCATCGCAGATAATATAGTCGTTACGACCTACTACGCAAGCCAAGACACCCTGGTTTACAGAGAATCCTGTAGAGAAACACAAAGTTTCATCCTTGCCCACAAACTCAGCAAGCTCCTTTTCGAGCTGCACGTGCAAATCGAGCGTACCATTGAGGAAACGGCTTCCTGCACAACCAGAACCATACTTGTCGAGCGCAGCCTTAGCTGCATCAATAACACGCTGGTCGTTAGTCAAACCCTGATAAGCATTAGAACCGAACATCAGAATCTTATGACCATCGATGTCGGTTACCTCTGTCATCTGCTTACTTGTGATCTCGCGGAAATATGGATACACACCGGCAGCCATATACTTCTGAGGTTCACGATAATTCTTGTATCTTTCTTGTAATTGTCCCATTATTAATAGGTGTACTTTATTATCTTTTTTTATACTTTTCTAACTTTCAGGGTGCAAAGATACAAAAAAGAACTCAATAAATGGCTTTTTTTATAAGAAAGTTTACTTTTATAGTTTTTTTAATCGATATTTCTTGTTATTTTGGGTATTTTTATTACTTTTGCAGCCTAAATTTTACAAACTCTTGACTATATAATGAAGAAAAAGATACTTTTCATCATGAATCCGATTTCAGGAACAGCCAGCAAGGCGGCAGTTCCCAGTCTGATAGATTCTGTTTTGGACAAAGAGCTTTTTGAGTACGAGATAAGAATGACTGAAAGAGCTGGGCACGCTTCGGAAATTGCTACCGAAGCGAAGAACAACCATGTACATGTGGTTGTGGCGGTTGGTGGTGACGGAACCGTCAACGAGGTGGCCCGCTCACTGGTTCACTCCGATACTGCCCTCGGCATTCTGCCTTGCGGTTCGGGCAACGGACTGGCAAGACATCTGCTGCTCCCGATGAACCTGAAGAAATGCATAGAGGTCATCAACCAATGCCAGATTAGAGATCTGGATTATGGTGTCATCAACGACCACCCGTTCTTCTGCACCTGCGGCATGGGCTTTGACGCTTTCGTCAGCATGAAGTTTGCCGAGAGCGGCAAGCGTGGTCCTATCACTTATGCTGAAAATATCCTGCGCGAGGGATTGAAGTATAAGCCTGAGACTTACACGCTGGAGGACGAGACGGGCACCAAGCAGTATAAGGCGTTCCTCATTTCCTGTGCCAACGCATCTCAGTATGGCAACAATGCCTATATTGCCCCTCAAGCATCCATGAGCGACGGTTTGATGGATGTCGTCATCATGGAACCATTCGATGTAATCGAGGCGCCTCAGGTAAGTTTCGACATGTTCAACAAGACGTTGGACAAGAACTCGAAGATCAAGTCGTTCCGCTGCAAGAAGCTCCATATCACCCGCAGTCAGCCAGGCGTAATCCATTATGATGGCGACCCTGTGATGACGGGGGCAGAGATTGATATTCACCTGGAAGAAAAAGGAATCAAGATGCTGGTGAACCCATTTGCCAACAAGAACGACCGCAAGCCGAACATGATTCAGTCTGCCTTTGCCGATTTCTTCAACGACTTCAATGCCGTGCGCGATGATATCCATAAAGACATCCAGCGCCAGAGCAAAAGAGTAGAAGCTATCAGCAAACTGGTACAGAAGAAGCTGAACCTTTGAGGGAATGTTGAGTGTTGAATGTTGAGTGTTGAGTTTAGAGGGAATGTTGAGTGTTGAATGTTGAGTGTTGAATTTAGAGGGAGTGTTGAATGTTAAATGTTGAATAGATTGGGGCCAACATTCAACACTCAACATTCAACACTCAACACTCCTAGAAAAGGTAGAATTCTTCCATTATTTTCCTATACCATTCCGAGCGGTTTCCCTGCGAATCCATCATCGTTTCAACATGCTCTTCATAAGGCAAAATGCGATGCTTGGCAAAACTCAGCATAAAGCGCTTTGGCTGTTTGCGCTCTACCGTCCTTACACCAAACTTCTGTATAAGATAAAAACCTAATATACAAGACTCTGCAACAAACTGCTCCACTACTTCTACGGGAACAATTGCAGAGAAAATACCATCATCAGAAAGTAACCGTTTTACACCCGCAAACAAATCGCGGAACGGAAGATTGTCCGTATGTCTCGCCATCGTCCTCTTACTGTCCGGATTTTTCAAGCTATCTACAAAGAACGGAGGATTGCTCACTATCGCATCAAAAACACCGGCAGCCTTCAAATCTTCAGCAGTCTCCAAAGCCTCAGCAGTTTCCGAAGCTCCCCCGAAATCCTGCAGTCTGCAGCATTCTATTTCCACCCTGTCGCGAAACGGACTTGCCATCACATTCTCCCTCGCCTGTCCGCAGGCATCAGCATCCATATCAATCCCCACTACCTCAGCTTCAGGAAAACGCTGCGCCATCATGAGCGAAATCAGTCCCGTTCCGGAACCAATGTCCAGAATCCGCCTGCCACCTTGCGCCCATGCACCCAGCAAAACGCCGTCAGTTCCCACTTTCATGGCACAACGGTCTTGCTCTATCTCAAACTGTTTAAATCGAAAATTACCCATAAATTCTTCTGTCTCTTTACAGAAGAAAACGAATGCGCCGCCGATTTATTTTATCGCAAACAGCAGAAATTGCCACTTCCACCTGCAAAAGCAGCTACTTACATCTATAAAAACGGGTACTAATATATAGAAAAAGCAATTTTATTATTAAATAATCTATCATCTTCCACGATATTTCATAAAAAATGAGTACCTTTGCACGGAAAATAGAAATCATAACAAAAAAATGGATAATAGAAGAACAAGTACCCGAATACAAATGATTGCAGATTACGAGGGCGACCCGAAAACCCTGATCGAAGACCAGGAAGAAGGTTTGTACCCTACCCTCTGCATGCGAGATATTGTAGTTTTCCCTACCAACATGACCCCTATCGTTGTGGGCAGAAAGGAAAGTCTGAATCTCGTCCGGATGCTGGAAAAGAAACCAGACACCATATTCTGCGTATTCTGCCAGAAGAACAAAGATACAGAATCACCCTACGAAGAAGACCTCTACCCTGTAGGTGTCTTCGCCAAACTCATCAAGGTGATTAAGATGCCTGGCACAGACCAGATGAGCATCATCATCCAGGGTCTGGGCAGATGTCAGATGAAACATCTCGTTCAAAAAGAGCCTTACACAGTAATTGACGTAAAAAGTCTTCCGGAGAAATGGCCTGACGAGAACAACGATGAACTCTTCAGAATGCTCTACGAGAACTTCCATTACGAAGCGACAGACTATATCAAATCAAACGCCAACTATACTGATGAGGCCATCCAGGCCATCAACGAACTCTCGAGCATTCACATGCAGTGCAACTTCATGTGCTCCCTCCTCCCTTTCTCCATCGAGGATAAAATCAAGATGCTGAAAGAGGAAAATCTCAGCGAGCGCATCATGATTGCCATCAGATCCCTGAACAAGGTGCGCCATCTGCTACGCATCCAGACTGAGATTGAGAATAAAACCCACTACGACCTTGATGAACAGCAGAAGGAATACTTCCTCAAGCAGCAGATTAAGAACATCAGGGAAGAACTGGGAGAAGGCAACGCCAGTCCGGAGAAGAAGGAGATTCTGGAGAAGGCGAAACAGAAGAACTGGAGCGAAGAGACAGCCAAGATCTTCAAGAAAGAAATTGCCAAGCTCGACACCCTGAACCCGCAAAGTCCTGACTATTCGATACAGATAGGATTCCTGCAGACCATGGTAGATTTGCCTTGGAACTCCTACACCCAGGACGACCTCAGTCTGACCCGTGCCAAGCGCATCCTGAACCACGACCACTACGGCATGGAGAATGTGAAGGAGCGCATCCTGGAATTCCTCGCCGTAAGAGCACTGAACGGCGGCGGCAAGAGTCCTATCCTCTGCCTCTACGGTCCTCCGGGCGTAGGAAAGACCAGTCTGGGCAAGAGCATCGCAGCAGCCATGAAGCGCAAGTATGTACGCATGTCGCTGGGCGGTCTGCACGATGAAGCCGAAATCCGCGGTCACCGCCGCACCTATGTGGGAGCCATGCCGGGCCGCATCATCAAGAACATGCTGAAGGCAGGCAGCAGCAATCCGGTCTTCATCCTCGACGAGATTGACAAGGTGGCGCAGAGCAATTTCAATGGTGACCCTGCATCAGCCCTGCTCGAAGTGCTGGACCCGGAACAGAACAATGCCTTCCACGACAATTATCTCGATATGGATTACGACCTCTCCAAGGTACTCTTCATCGCCACAGCCAATGACCTGAGCGTCATTCCGCGTCCGCTCCTCGACCGTATGGAGCTGATAGAAGTAGGCGGCTACATCACCGAAGAGAAGACAGAGATTGCCAAGCGCCACCTCGTACTGGAAGAGCTGGAAAGCACCGGACTCGACAAGGTTTCGCCGAAGGTAAGTTTCAACAAGAATGCCCTCGAGTTCATCATCGAGCACTACACCCGGGAGAGCGGCGTAAGACAGCTGAAGAAACAGATTGACAAGAGTCTGCGCAAGATGGCTTACAAACTGGCCTGCAACCAGGAGCTGAAGAACTACACCATCACCCCTGCCGAAGTAAAAGACCTGCTGGGCAATCCGCCGTTCAACCGCGACATCTACCAGGGCAACGACTATGCAGGAGTGGTAACCGGACTGGCCTGGACCTCAGTGGGCGGCGAAATCCTCTACATCGAAACCTCGCTCAGCAAGGGCAAGGCAGGCAAGCTCACCCTGACCGGAAATCTGGGCGACGTGATGAAGGAATCAGCCATTATCGCACTGGAATACGTCAAGTCGCACATCGACCTGCTGCAGGTAGACTACCGCATCTTCGAGCAGTGGAACCTCCACATCCACGTGCCTGAGGGAGCCACCCCGAAAGACGGTCCTTCTGCCGGAATCACCATCGCCACCAGCATCGCCTCAGCCATCACCCAGCGCAAGGTACGTGCCAACACAGCCATGACCGGCGAGATTACCCTCCGCGGCAAAGTGCTCCCGGTAGGCGGAATCAAGGAGAAGATTCTGGCAGCCAAGCGGGCAGGAATCAAGCACATCGTGATGTGCAGGGAGAACCAGAAGAACGTAGAGGAAATACCGGAGAAATATCTCAAGGGCGTAGACTTCCACTATGTAGAGAATGTGGCTGACGTCTGGCAGTTCGCACTGACCGACGAGAAGGTGAAAAACCCTACAGACTTCAGCATTGAGGAAAATGATAAAAAAGAATAGAAATGAAATTTGAATTACAAGTAACAGATAAAGCAAGCGATGCGCGTACAGGCATCATCACCACCGACCACGGACAGATCAAGACCCCAATCTTCATGCCCGTAGGAACCGTAGGAAGCGTGAAGGGCGTCCACTTCGAGGAACTCAAGAAGCAGGTCATGGCACAGATTATCCTCGGAAACACCTATCACCTCTACCTGCGCCCAGGTCTTGACGTCATCAGGGCAGCAGGCGGACTGCACAAGTTCAACGGCTGGGACCGTCCTATCCTCACCGACAGCGGCGGCTTCCAGGTCTTCTCGCTCACCGGCATCCGCAAGCTCAAGGAAGAAGGCTGCGAGTTCCGCTCCCACATCGACGGCAGCAAGCACTTCTTTACACCGGAGAATGTGATGGACACCGAGCGCATCATCGGAGCCGACATCATGATGGCCTTCGATGAATGTCCGCCGGGACAGAGCGATTACCAGTACGCCAAGAACAGCCTCATGCTCACCCAGCGCTGGCTAGACCGCTGCATCAAGCGGTTCAACGAAACCGAGCCCCTCTACGGCTATCAGCAGAGCCTCTTCCCTATCGTTCAGGGCTGCACCTTCCCGGACCTGCGCCGCGAAGCAGCCAAATACATTGCCGACAAGGGAGCCGACGGAAATGCCATCGGCGGACTTGCCGTAGGAGAGCCTACCGAGGTGATGTATGAGATGATAGAAGTAGTGAACGAAATCCTGCCGAAAGACAAACCGAGATATCTGATGGGCGTAGGAACCCCGCAGAACATCCTCGAAGCCATCGAGCGCGGCGTAGACATGTTCGACTGCGTAATGCCGACCCGCAACGGCCGCAACGCCATGCTCTTCACCTATCAGGGCACGATGAACATGCGCAACAAGAAGTGGGAGAAAGACTTCAGTCCGGTAGATCCAGACGGCTGCGACATCGACCTCGTAACCACGAAGGCCTACCTCCACCACCTCTTCAAGGCCCAGGAGCTGCTGGCGATGCAGATAGCCAGCATCCACAACCTCTCTTTCTATCTGCGCCTCGTGACCGATGCCCGCCATCATATCGAGCAGGGCGATTTCGTGGCATGGAAGAATTCCATCATCGACCAGCTTGGCCGAAGAATTTAAGTAAGCAAGCATCATGAAAGATTTTAAGAAAATAAGAAAACACCGCCGGCTCTACCGCACCGGCCGATGGGCTTCCCGCAAGTTCGGGTGGCTCATCAGGGCTGTGCGCTGGCTGGCTCACAAGCTCCGGTTCCTGCGCATATTCAGGTTTCTCAACCCGTTCAGGTACATCAAGAAGCTCGACTGGTACATTATCAAGAAGTTTCTGGGCTACTATTTCTTCTCCATCGCCCTGATCATCTCCATCGCCATCGTCTTCGACTTCAACGAGAACCTGTCAAAATTCACAGAGCACCATGCACCGGCGCGCGCAATCATCTTCGATTACTACGCCAACTTCGTGCCCTATTTTGCCAACCTCTTCAGTGCGCTGTTCGTGTTCGTGGCGGTCATTCTCTTCACCACCAAGCTGGCAAGCAATTCCGAAATCATCGCCATCCTGGCGTCGGGAGTATCCTTCAAGCGTCTCCTTCGCCCATACATGATTACCTGCGTGCTGCTCTCAGCCCTCTCCTTCGGACTCTCAGCCTACGTCATTCCCCACGGAACCGTTATCAGGCAGAACTTCGAGACGATGTACAAGAACAAGAAGAAGAATACCAGTGCCGAGAATGTACAGCTGCAGGTAGACAAGGGAGTGATTGCCTATATGCAGCATTACGACAACAGCATGAAACGCGGTTACGGATTCTGTCTCGACAAGTTCCAGGACAAGAAACTCGTAAGCCACCTCACAGCGATGGACATCCAGTACGACACCATTTCCGACAGCAAGTATCACTGGAAGCTGAGCAACTGGAAAATCCGCAAGCTCCAGGGCATGAAGGAGCATATTACGAGCGGAGCGCAGAAGGACACCATCATCATGATGGAACCTACCGACCTGGTCTATTCCAAGGGTCAGCAGGAAACCTTCACCAGTCCTGAGCTCCGCGATTACATCTCCAAGCAAATCAACCGCGGTTCGGGCAACGTAGTGCAGTACGAGGTAGAATACCACAAGCGCATCGCCTCTTCCTTCGCCTCGTTCATCCTCACCATCATCGGCGTCTCCCTCTCAGCCCGCAAGCGCAAAGGCGGCATGGGAGCAGCATTGGGCGTAGGACTTGCGCTGAGTTTCGGCTACATCATGCTGCAGACGGTTTCTGCCACCTTCGCCATCCAGGCCAACTTCCCGCCTGTCCTGGCAGCGTGGCTTCCAAACTTCCTCTTCGCCATCGTAGCCTACTTCTGCTACCGCAAGGCACCGAGGTAATTATCAATTAATAATTAAGAGTTTATAGTTTATAGCAGCCGTGCTCCCTATAAACTATAAACCGTAAACTGTAAACTATAGAAGAATGTATTTCGACGAATTAGATTTAAACGACAACGTGCTCGACGCATTATATGACATGCGCTTCGACACATGCACTCCAGTACAGGAAAAGTGCATTCCAGAGATATTAGAAGGTCACGATGTATTGGGTGTAGCCCAGACCGGAACCGGCAAAACCGCAGCCTATCTGCTGCCAGTATTGAGCAAGCTCGATGACGGCGGTTATCCGAAAGACGCCATCAACTGCGTCATCATGTCACCAACCCGCGAGCTCGCCCAGCAGATAGATCAGGCGATGCAAGGCTTCGGCTATTACCTGCAGGGCGTGAGCAGCGTAGCCGTATACGGCGGCAACGACGGCAACCGTTACGATCAGGAGTTGCGCAGCCTCCGCATGGGCGCCGATGTAGTCATCGCCACCCCGGGCCGCCTCATCTCCCATATCTCTCTGGGCAATGTAGACCTCAGCAAGGTAAGCTTCTTCATCCTCGACGAGGCCGACCGCATGCTCGACATGGGTTTCTCTGACGACATCAAGACCATCGCGGCAAAACTGCCAAAGACCTGCCAGACCATCATGTTCTCGGCAACCATGCCTGAGAAGATAGAAGAACTGGCTAAGACCCTGCTCAAGAATCCGGTAGAAATCAAACTTGCCGTCAGCAAGCCAGCCGAGAAAATCAAGCAGGAAGCATACGTATGCTACGAAACCCAGAAGATGACCATCATCAAGGACATCTTCAAGGCAGGCGACCTGAAGCGTGTCATCGTCTTCAGCGGCAGTAAATTCAAGGTGAAGCAACTCGCAGCTTCCCTCCAGCAGATTGGAGTAAACTGCGGAGCCATGCACAGCGACCTGGAACAGGCTGAGCGCGATGATGTGATGTTCAAGTTCAAGAGCGGACAGTATGATGTTCTCGTAGCTACCGACATTGTGGCGCGCGGAATCGACATCGATGATATTGAGATGGTCATCAATTACGATGTTCCTCACGATACAGAAGATTACGTTCACCGCATCGGCCGTACAGCCCGTGCCAACCGCGATGGTAGAGCCATCACCTTCGTGAGCGAAGAAGACCAGTACTGGTTCCAGCAGATAGAGAAGTTCCTGGAGAAGGTGGTAGACAAAATGCCTCTCCCAGAGGGATGCGGCGAAGGTCCTGAATACATCAAGCTTAACAAGCCGAAGAAGAAAGGCGGAAACGGAAGAAACAACAGACGCGGTAACGGCGGAAACGGCGAGGCCGGAAAGAACAGTGCCAAGAACCGCCGACAGAAAGACCGCGACCAGACTTCTCATAAGCGTAAGCCAAACAAGCCAAACGAGCGTCAGGAAAAAGCACCACGCAGCAACGAGCAGCAGCCACAGCAGGGCAATAACAAGCCTCAGCAGAAAAACGGCAAGCAGCCACAGCAGGGCAACAGGCAGCAGAACGCAAAGCAGCAGAACAGAAAACTAGCCCAGCCAGGCGAGCAGCCAAAGAACAGCAACAGCCAGAAGCGCCGCAATAACAGCAATAACAGCAACCAGCAGCGCCCAGGCACCGAGAACAATGTTCGCCCAGGCAGCAACGGCCGTGGCAGAGGCGTAGCCCAGAAAAAGGGCGACAAGCCGGCTGCACGCAAGCACACCCCTATCGTAAATCCACAGAAGAAAGAAAACGCTGTGAAGACATTCATCAAGCGCATCTTCGGATTCAAGAAATAGGAAATAAATTATCTTTTAAAAGGAAAGAGGAATGATGAAAGAGCTATCCCTCACCCCGCTCATGACCATCAGCCTCACACTGACGATCGGAATCATCATAGCCAAATGGGGCTATGATGATTTCAACATGCGCTTCTGGCTCATCATCTCCATCATTTCATGCGCCCTTGGCAGCATCATCTTTTTCCTTACTGAGTTCTTAAGCCAAAAAACTTACTTCAGCAGGAGCCACCAGTTTCTCATCTACTCCCAATGCGTGATGATTCATTTATGCATCCTGAGCCTTGGGGCTTTTCTTACCTGTAAGCAAATAGCTGATTCCCAAACCTCTACACAACTGAAAAACTGGCAGGAACTGTCTTACCTCACACGGGCAAAAATCAATACAGAACGCTATAAAAGCAATATTGAAAGCAAACTGGTTTCCCTTCACGTAAAACAGCAAGACTATGCAGTCATCGCAGCCATGGCGCTGGGCGACAAGAGCGCACTCGATTCGAACACCCGAAACAGTTACTCCATTTCCGGAGCCAGTCACATCCTGGCAGTAAGCGGACTTCATATAGGCATTATCTTCCAGCTTTTCATCTTTCTGCTAGGCGGCAGAAAGTACTCAGTTTACACCATCATCCTGTCCCTCATCTCCATCTGGACCTACGTTTTTCTCATAGGATTACCGGCAAGTGCAGTCCGTGCAGCCATCATGCTTTCAGCCTACAGCTTAAGTTTAGCTTTCCATCGTACCGGTCTGCCGCTCAACATCTTAGCCTCAGCTTATATATTTATGCTCTTCATCAGTCCGCTCTATCTTTTCGAGTTGAGTTTCCAGCTTTCTTTCCTGGCAGTAGCCTCCATTCTGCTGTTCTTCACACCCCTTTACACCCTCCTCCCCATCCGCAGCCGTTTCATCCGTTGGGCATGGGGACTCCTTTGCGTTTCACTGGCAGCCCAGATAGGAACCCTTCCGGTCATCGTCTACACCTTCGGCAGAATATCGTGCTATTCACTTCTCACCAATTACATCGCCATTCCCGCAGCAACCCTCATCCTATATCTTGGAGCAGCATTAATCCTGTTCTCCCCACTCACGTTATGGGCGCCCATAACACCGGTTGTCGCCCCACTCATCAGCCTTACATCAGGCGCCCTTACCAGCATCACCCAGTTTTTGAATACAGCCATAAAACTGATTAGCATGCTGCCTGGAGCAAGCATCGAAAACGTAAGAATCAGTCTGCCTCAGGTAATCAGTCTCTACGCTATCATCCTGCTCATTTATGCCCTATGGCGCAGGATAGATAAACAGAAGTCGTCAGAATGCAAGATTCCCTAAAACAGAAATAAAGGCTTAAACCCCGAAAAAACGTCTCTTATATAATAAGGTGTGCGTACACAAAAGCGCTACAAAACGTGGCTAAAAATGTTAAAAAATGACTTTTTTCTACTTTTTCTGCATTTTTTCTTTCTTTTTGTTGGTGTTTTCAAGAAAAACATGTATCTTTGCAAGCAGAAATAAAAAATAAGAATTTAAACACAATAAAAGATTAAAGATTATGAAAGCATCTGAAGTAATCGCGAATCTCCAAAGAAGATTCCCAAATGAGCCTGAGTACATTCAGGCAGTTAGTCAGGTTCTCGGTACTATCGAGGAAGAGTACAACAAGCACCCAGAGTTTGAGAAGGCAAACCTCATCGAGCGTCTCTGCATTCCAGACCGCATCATCCAGTTCCGCGTATCTTGGGTAGATGATAAGGGCAACGTACAGACTAACATGGGTTACCGCGTTCAGCACAACAACGCGATTGGCCCTTACAAGGGAGGTCTTCGCTACCACAAGTCAGTAAACTTGGGTATTTTGAAGTTCTTGGCTTTCGAGCAGACATTCAAAAACTCTCTTACTACTCTCCCAATGGGTGGTGCTAAGGGTGGTTCTGACTTCTCTCCACGTGGCAAGAGCAACAACGAGGTAATGCGTTTCTGCCAGGCTT